>Ga0209403_10001137_pt1 | contig 35485 bp, 33 predicted proteins | sample ArcticOcean_MG_C_8_FD_187440 | JGI IMG/M metagenome (GOLD analysis project Ga0209403, IMG submission 187440) | Marine microbial communities from western Arctic Ocean - ArcticOcean_MG_CB11_86 (SPAdes) (version 2) | ecosystem: Environmental > Aquatic > Marine > Oceanic | place: Arctic Ocean...
CGGCAGGGTATGCTGGATCCTCGATGATATCTCGAAACTCGGGGCGTTCAACCAGCGATGCCATTTTGCGCACACCTTCACGCATTCGAGTCAGATCCCATGGATCGTCAAAGTAGTTGAAGTCGATAATTGGATGATCATCTATGTTTGCCGAGGCAAGTCGGATCTCACCTCGGCTATTCGCCATGTTCAACGTGACGTTCATCAGAACCCCAATAGGACTGTTTCTATCACCGCCACGATCACTTCGCTCCGTACCAAAGGAACTAACGTAAACGATCATGTCGTTACGATTTTCCGATTCAGCGGCGGTGTATCGCAATCCGACCTGCATACGCTTACGGTCAAGATGAAATTTGTAGTCCGGTTTGGTATTCCATACCATCGGAGCCATCGGGTGGTCTTGCAGATTTTGGCCGACTCCTGGTAGATCAATAATAGCTTCGATGCCGTGACCTTTTATGTGCTCGGCTGGTCCGATACCAGAAAGCATTAGCAACTGTGGAGATACAACGGCTCCTGCGGATACGATTATTTCATTCGCCTGAACCTCAAATGTTTCGCTGTCAGATTCAACTTCAACTCCAACAGCTCTGCCGTTTTCTATGATGATCCGACGGACCAGCGCACCAGCTCGAATTGTGAGATTCAGTCTATGACGAGCGTCTGTTAGATAGCCGAGCGCCGTGCTGATTCTTACGCCGTCGATGTTGTTAAAAGGAAGTGGGCCGACTCCTGTTGAGTCAGGCAGATTATGGTCTGGGCAATCAACGATTCCAGTAGCTCGGCACGCATCGTAGAAAGCGGATTGCATAGGTAGCCATTCATTAGGCTTCGGTCGAACGCAACTGATTGGCCCACTCTTGCCGTGGAAATCACCACTGAAATCAAGGTCGTTTTCCGACCGCCTGAAGGCACTCAGAAGGTTTTTGTACGACCACTGATCAAGGCCAGACCCTGCCCAAGAGTCGTAGTCTTCCGGAGCTCCGCGTAAGAAAATCTGAGCGTTGATCGCGGTCGATCCTCCCATCGCTCGACCCCTTGGAACGGGTATTGGATCTGATACATCTGTACCTATCGCCCGGTAATCCCAGTCGTGCAGATTATCGGTTCGACTCGACGCTCCGGTGAACCCGTTTTTGAGATCGTCAGGAAGCGTTTCGAAATCTGGATAGTCGGGTCCTGGTTCGAGCAGCAAAACGTGATGGCTCGGGTCTTCGGAAAGTCTTGCTGCCAAAACAGCACCAGCCGCACCAGCTCCGACAATGATTGTGTCGTAAATCAATTATTAAATTCTTCCGTGTTGCTAAACGCCAGCTTCTAGTCGAGCGATTTCCACTGCGAACCACAGTGCCATTGCGCCACCTCGATCATCGAGACCGTCGGTATACGGCCGTTTGACGTATTCGTCGAGGGTTGGGAGTGGTCCTGTTCCGACGCATACATGCTCAAGCTCACCTTTCTCTGAAATTCGCTGAGAAATTCCGCTCCATGCCTTATCGGCTACACCTCGCCATTCCTCGTCGAGCCAACCCTCGCGTAGGCCTCGGGCAATCGAATATCCGATCATCGCTGTGGCGCTGAACTCAAGGTAGGTTTCGGGCATGTCGATCACCTGATTCCACATGCCTGATTCATCTTGACGCTTTGCGAGACCTTCCAAGTGAAGAAGGTGTGTGTGAAGTAGCTCTTCTCGTGCAGGGTGATCTTCGGGAATATAGGTAAGAGCTTCGGCGAATCCGATTGCAGCGAAAGCGTTGCCTCGTCCCCAAAAGAATGGCGAGGCCTTGCAGTGCCACCAGAGTCCATTTTCTTGAAGGGTATCGGCACCAAGCAGAAACTCGGCGAGCAAGTCGATGTGTTTCGAGTCACCGGAGCTTAGGTACGCACGACCTAACATCGTCGCTGCGAAAAAGAAATCCTCGACACGTATATCTGGATCGAGTGGCCCTGCTGACAAGGTCGGGCCGAACATGTCGGCGACCCGTTCTAGTAGGTCGGTGTACTTGCCATCATCGGTTGCTGCCGCTAATTCATCGGACCAGCATACGCCGGCGTAGTTGGCCGTACCGTCTGACGAGCTGAAGATGCCCGAAGGATCATTGGCGTATTGGGCAACGATTTCAGCAATGTCAGCCGAAGGGTTAGTCGAATCAGGAAGTAGATCGTACAGTCGAAGCCGCCCGCTAATTGCCACGCCTTGGGTGTACACAACCGATCTTTCCAACCGGTGACCGTAGTGGGTAGCAAGATTTGTGGCGTGTTCGATTGAGCTCTTCAAAATAGTTTCTCGAGTTGCGATTCTTTAATTCATTCTTATTGCATGTTTAGTATCCTAAAATATAACTGTGTAGTGAAGGATTCGATATGGGATTTAGAGTGTTGTAACGAAATTCGCCTAAATTGCGCGTGCTGCGTGGAATTCGAGTAGAGTGCTTCTCATATTTGGAAAATATGTGAAAACGCCCAAAGCGTGAGGATCTCAATGACAACTGCCGCATCTACCGACTTTTCACTAATGGCTCACCTGTTGCGCCGGGCTGGATTCGGTTCCGACCGCACCGAGTTAGAGCGATATGCTGCTCGAAGCTATGAAGATGTGGTCGACGATTTACTAAATCCTGAGCGTTTCGATGCGCCAGAGGACGAAATTCTTAGTCGCTTCTATCCGCATTTACAGGCCAATAAAGATAATCCTGCAGTTTGGAATGGTCGTTGGTTCTACCGGATGGTGAACACCGATCGTCCGCTCGAAGAGAAGATGACACTTTTCTGGCACAGCGTTTTCGCAACCGGTTGGACCAAGAGTGAACACACTCCGACGATGGTTGACCATATTCAGATGTTGCGTACCAACTGCATGGCCAATTTCAGGACGTTGCTTCTTGGAATTTCCCGTGACCCTGCAATGATTTTCTGGCTCGACAACAACGAGAATCATGGAGAGGCGATTAACGAAAACTATGGTCGAGAAATTCTGGAATTATTCTCGATGGGTATCGGTAATTACACCGAAGACGATATTAAGAGTGCTGCCCGTGCCTTCACCGGCTGGACGTATGACACGCCCGTTGCGCTGTATCCGTTTGGACATTTCGATGTGAACTATCGATTTAGAGCAGATGACCACGATCATGGGCAGAAAACATTTTTAGGACACACCGGTAATTTGGATGGTGAAGACATCGTCAACATCATTGCCGAGCAGGAAGTGACTGCCCGATTTATCGGACGACATCTTTACAACTTCTTTGTCGCCGACGAGGCACAGGTTCCGGCATGGAGTATTGAGCCCCCTGCTGATCCTGGTGCGATTGATGATTTAGCTAAAGCATGGATCGACTCTGATGCTGATATGAAAGTGGTTATGCGGACTCTATTCAACTCTGAATGGTTCAAGGCGGCGCGATTCAAACATGTGAAATCGCCGACCGAGTTTGTTGCGAGCGTGCTGAAGCTATCGGGCGAATACGCCGAACCAGGTCCCGATCTGCACAAGCTCGAAAACACGACCGTAACGATGGGCCAGAAGCTGATGGATCCGCCAAGCGTTGAAGGCTGGCACACAGGGAAGGAATGGATCGATGGAGGTACGCTAACTGAACGAGTGAACTACGCCATCGATACGCTGAACAACCCTGACAAGCCCGGTGTGAAAGCTATTATTAATCGAATTAGCTCGCAAGGCAATTTGACCAGCCCTGAACAACTAGTTGACAATATTCTCGATTTGATTGGTCCGCTCGAAGTGGAAGTAGGGACTCGAGATACTCTGGTCTCTCATGCACAAGCAGATGGAGCATTAGACTGGTCGTCGGATACTGCTGCTGAAATTAGCGCAGCCAGAGTCGTTCAGATGCTAACTCTCGTAGTTTCAGCGCGGGAGTTTCAATTCTCGTGATCCAACTCTTTGAATTTCATTCGCCTATCTGCATGATCGATACAAAGGACAGCTACTAAATGACTACAGCTGCAAAGAACGGAAAAACAAAAAAACCTGTACTTGTTGTTGTTCAACTTTCGGGTGGAAACGACTTCATGAACACGGTTATTCCGTTCACCGAAGGTATTTATTACGACAATCGTCCGCTGGTTGGAGTTCCCGACGATGAATCTCTGCCCTTCACCGACACGCTTGCCTGGCATCCTTCGGCAGCTGCGTTCAAGCGCATCTACGAGCAGGGCAAGATGGCGATTGTTCAGGGCGTCGGCACTGAGCACGCAAGTCGATCTCACTTTAGGGCGATGGACATCTGGCACACCTGTGAGCCTGAAATTGTTGCAACGGAAGGTTGGCTAGCAAAGGTCATTCGAGAGCTCGATCCCGAAAGTGCGAACCCTGTTACAGCCGTGAACTTTGGTCGGGGACTTCCTCGTGCGCTTGCAGCTCCGGGTGTGACTGCAACTTCTGTGGGCGACCTCGACAATTACGGTCTAATGTCGGGTATTCAGCTGCAAGAAGAGCGTAATCGCGATCTTCAAATTTTCCAGCGTATGTATACACCAGCTATCGGATCGGGACAGGTGATGAACTACCTGAGCCAAACCGGTAACAACGTTCTTAGTGGAGCAGACATGCTTGCAGAGGCGCCTCGGCAGTACAAGTCGAAGGTGGAGTACGCTGACAACCCGATAGCGAAATCACTTCGAGACGTTGCTCGTGTTCACACAACAGGGCTTGGCACACGAATTTTCTATACCACCCACGGTGGCTATGACTACCATGCTCAGGAAGTACCAACGCACGCACGGTTGCTACAAGAAATGACCACAGCAATCGAAGATTTCATGCAGGATCTGCGTGATCACGATGCGGCTGAGGAAGTGAACATTCTTGTGTTCACTGAATTTGGTCGACGTATCAAAGACAACGGTTCAGGAACCGACCACGGTACCGGTGGCGGTGCGTTCATGATCGGCGAAAACGTAAAGGGAGGACTTTACTCGGAGTATCCCTCGCTTGCAGTTGGCGACTGGAAGTTCGGTGAAGATATGGACTTTACTATCGACTTCAGAAGTGTCTACAGCACAATCCTGAATCAGTGGATGGGTCTCGATCCTGTCGACATCGTTGGCGGGCAGTTCGAACAGTTCAATCCGTATACAAAGACGATGGTTTAACCCTTAGGAACAATTTAATGACTAAACCACATGCTTTGCTCAGAGCGGGCTATCCGTTCTACACCACACTGGGAATGCGCCGAGTTACGACTTATCCAACCGATGTCGTAGTTGGAAGCGAGCGCGATGTATACACGTTGAACCGATCTGACGGCGAAGGCGGTCAGATCAGGCGTACAAATTGGGATGACGAGGATTTAGGTGATATCGGAAGCGGGTTCATTTGGCCCGTGCAGATGATCTCCGGCCCCGGCGAGTCGCTGGTTGTTTCTGATGAAGGAAATCACACGATAAGTTTCTGGTCTAAAGACGGAACTAAACTCAATTCTTGGGGTACTCATGGCTCCGAAGATGGAGAACTCGATCGCCCTTCAGGGATTGCTTTTGATGCGAACGGGGACATGTACGTTGTCGACACTATGAACCACCGTGTTCAGAAGTTCACCGTAGATGGCAATTTCATATCTTCATTTGGATCGTTCGGCGACGGGGATGGACAGTTCAACATGCCGTGGGGTATTGGAATCGACCCGAACGATGGTGCGATTGTAATTGGTGATTGGCGAAATGACCGAGTACAGAAATTCTCATCGGTAGGTGAGTATTTGCTGCAGTTCGGCACTTCGGGATCTGAACGAGGTCAGCTAAATCGACCTGCTGGTGTGACCATAGATGGGCATAGTGACATCTATGTTGCCGACCGTGGAAATCATCGGGTTCAACTGTTCAATCCTGCTGGCGAATTCGTCGACATATTCCTCGGTGACGCTGTTTTATCTAAGAGTGGCCGAACATACATAATGGCAAATCCGAAGGTACTGAGGTCACGGGAAGATATCGATCACGTCGACGTCAAGCGACTACGTGGCGTTATGTCGGTACGGGTCTATGGCGATCTGATGTACATCCCCGATTTTGGTTGCCACCGGATTCAGGTTTATCGTAAGGAGGCGTATGAACTTACCGAATCCGAGATCTACGCACGTCCAAAAGCACCAACGCTCTACACAGTTTGATGTTCATTATTTCTTGGGATTTTGTCTGTCTTGGTGATGATAGAAAGATGGGAGTCTCGTCATGCCGATGATGTACGGCTTTGGGCCACAACGTCGGCAGATGCTAGACGCCGAGCTACAGCGTCTTATCGATGAAATGCCTCAACTTGGAATGATCTCTATGTTCTTAGTAGGTCCGTTCGTGCGCGGCGAAGTAGGGCCAGGGACTGCTTTGGATTTGGTTGTCATTCAGGAAACTGACGAACTAGTGCATCGGCGCTCCGATTTCTGGACGACTCATTTACGGCCACGTATCGGCATTAACTTTTACATCTACACCAGTGATGAATTCGAAAATTCACTCGGGGGCGATCCGATTTTGCATGATGCTGCGAACAACGGTGAAAGGGTCTACGGGTAGACACTATGGCTAATCGATATCCCTCAACAAGTTGGCTCGCTCAGGCCGATTCTGATCTGGAAGCGGCGCGAGTTAATGCCGAGCAAGAACGTCATGCTCTAGCGTGTTTCCTTGCCCACGAGACAGCGGTCAAAGCCGTAAAGGGCTTTCTGTACAAGAAGGGCGCCGAGATGGTCTGGGGAGATCATCTTTCGGATCTTTGTGAAGATGCAATGGCGTTCGATCCATCGTTCGACTTTGTAAAGTCAGTCGGGGCGTTGCTCGATAAGCACGCTCTAGGCGCGCGAAATCCCGACGCCGTTGGTGGGGCAGTACCTGCACAGCTATACGACGCGACGGATTCAGGGCATGCAATCGAAATTGCTAGCGAGGTGCTCGAGTCGGTTCGGAAGAAAATTTTGTCAGGCTAAACCGGTTACGATTGCGCCCACTCCACAGCTGCTTGCTGCATGGCGGTTACTCCGGTTTTGAACTCGGAGAAATCGATGCCATAGTTCCACTCTATCCATAGCTCGTCGCTGACGACGAGTATGTTGCAGACCGATACACCTCGATGCCGGGCGACCCGGTACATCGCCGAGGTTTCCATATCGATTCCGAGAATCCCGTTTTCCATATGGAGGGCGATGTCGTCGGTCATCTCACGATAGAAACCGTCGGTCGTCCACCAATCGCCACTCGCCGTTTGTCCACCATGCTTTTCGATGAGCCCCGAAAGCGTTTTGATCATTTCTTGATCCCCCGTCGGATCGCCTTGATCTGGGTAGTGCACCGAAGTCCCTTCATCAAGAATTTTCACAGCATTCGGAATCAGAACAACGCCTACTGGGTGATTGGGATCAAGGCCTCCCGAAGCACCGACACCCACAAACGATTCTGCACCGCAGGCGATCAGATCTTCCATGAGCATGATCGTTCCGGGCGCTCCTATTGGAGCGAACGCTACCGTGATGCCGCCCTCGGGCGTATCGACCGTCCTAAGCCAGAACGTGTCTATAAACATCGTCCGTGGAGCGGGTGTCGCACCAAGCGTACCTGAAAGCTCTTCAGCCCACTTCTCAGTCCAAGTGAGCAGCACTTTCTTTCCGACCCGCATGTCTTCGAACGTTTCGCCGCGCGCTTTCAGGCGATTACCAACTGCTTGTCTGGGTGTAAATCTTGGACTCGACATGCTTGCCTATAGCCCCAGCCGGCCACGAACGCCAGCGAGGTAGTCGGCTGCGCCCGCCTGCATGAATTTCGGAGCTGAACTAACGATCCACTTGATGCCACGCTCGTGCCAGAAAAGTGTCTGGTCGACGGTCACACCGAGTGTTCCTGTGTGCTTGCCGGATGCTGTGATTCGCTCGTGTAAATCTTGAATAGAATCGATAACCTTGTCGCTCATAGTTTGACCCGGAATACCGAAGTTCACAGAAAGATCTCCAGGTCCCAAGAAAATAGCATCGGCGTTTTCGGTGGCGATAATCTCGTCGGCGTTCTCGATGCCTTCGGGAGTTTCGATTTGAAGCGATACGAATGTTTCTTCGTTCGATTCCTTGATGTACTCCGCCATGTTCTGAAGACCAAAGCGAGCGTTTCGACCTGCGAAAGCACCACGTTTGCCCATTGGCGGGTACTTCACCGCGTCGACAACTGCTTTGCCATCGGCTGCATTGTTGATGAGCGGAATCATGACTCCAGCCGCACCGGCGTCCATGTAGCGCTGGATGTGCTGCTGTTCGTTAAGGCCAATTCGTAAAATTGCGGTTGTGCCAGAAAGCTCTGCGGCACGAATCATGTGTTCAGCGGTTTCGTAGTCCATCGGGCCGTGTTCGCAGTCGATCACGACGAAATCAAAGCCCATCCAACCCATAGTTTCGGTTATACCGGGGGAAGGGAGACCAACGAACGGTCCGATCGTGGATTTTCCTTCGTTTAGCTTCTGCTTCAGGGTATTTTTGTTCACCGGTTCTTGCTCCGCGTGTGTGGCTGGTAATTGGTAGAACGAGAATACCCGCCGGTGAACGTTCATGAAACACCGTGTTTGGTTTTTATGTAGATAGATAGAGGACGCTAGATTCGCCTAAAACCTGTTGGACTGCCATAGGTGCAGATCCATACCATGATCTTGTGAGCACGATCGATAAACATACTGATCCAATAATTCCTTCCGCTTTTAAGCCTTTGAAAGATCTTCTTGAACAGCAGATTCAGGAAGGCTTGCATCCCGGTGCACAGTTATGCGTAGCTATCGATGGCGAAGTGATTGCAGATTTCGGAGTAGGAGAAACAGTCGTGGGAACGGGCGTTCAGGTGACGAATGATTCGATCATGCCATTATTTTCGTCGGCCAAGCCGATAACCGCCGTCGCGTTGGGAGTCTTGGCAGATTCGGGTCGCCTGAATTTCGATGATCCCGTCATTTCGCATATTCCGGAATTTGGAGCGCACGGTAAATCATCGATCCAAATCAAGCACATCTTGAATCACACTTCCGGAATGGCTGATGATGTGCTTGCTGATGACGTTACGAGTCGAGCGGAAGTGATTTCACGACTGAGCGATTCTCGTATGATGGACGGTTGGAGTCCCGGAGCGCGATCTGCGTACATACCGACTTCTGGATGGCACATTCTTGGAGAAGTGGTTGAGCGCGCCAGTGGAAGCTCGTTTGAATCATTTGTCGAAGATTTTGTTCTCAATCCACTGGGTATGGACAACACATATCCGAATGTCAATCCAGAACTTGCCACTGAACTTGGAGATCGACGTGCTTCGATGCACGATTCCCGTCGTGAGCCCATAGTGGTAAATGTGGCTTACTCACCAGAGCGACTCGGACGATTCGTCAGACCCGGAAGCAGCTTCCACGGACCCGCTCGTGACATGGTCGGGTTTTACTCTATGTTGTTAAACGACGGAGTGACATCTGATTGCAAGCAGATAATTTCAGAATCTACCATCGCAGCACTCACGACGACCCACCATGAAGGTCTATTGGACGAAACTTTTGGCGTCGTTATGGATCGTGGGCTTGGCTTCTTTGTTGATAGTCAGCGACACAGCCCGGCAGTTCCGTATGGCTTTGGAACGGCGGCTTCGTCTGGCACTTTCGGACACGGTGGTAAGGAATCATCGAACGGATTTGCCGACCCTGAACGCGGGCTTGCTGTTTCATTAATATTCAATGGAATGCCGGGCGAGAGCAAGCACGATCGTAGATTGAAGCAAACGTTGGCTAAAGTGTATGAGGCTCTAACTAGCTCTTAAAGATCGAATCAGGAATGTTGCGATCGATCAGTAATCGTCGAACACGCTTGAGAATAGCGTCAGCGATTCGGTGTCCTGCTTGATCGGCCTTAATCACGGCCCAGCGTGGATCGGTCTTCGACATTTCTAGATAGCCCTTACGAATGTTCTGGTGGAACTTCAGGGGTTGCTCTTCAAACCTGCGTTGACCTTCGTCATCTACCCGTGTCGCACCTTTGCCGTCTGGCGAAACAAACATATCTTGCTCATTGGAAACTCGGGCGAGGCTCTCCTTAGGGTCGAGATCAAGCAAGACAGTTAAATGCGGTGTCAGTTCAGCAGTCGCAATGTCGTTCAACTTCTTGATCGTCTTTAGATCGCCACCACGTGCGTAGCCTTGGTATGCGAGCGTCGAATCGATATAGCGATCAAGAATTACGACTTTGCCGCGGTCGAGCGCTGGTCGAACAGTCTCGAACATAAGTTGAGCACGGGCTGCTTGAAACAAGAGAGTTTCGGCGAGAGGAGAAGAAGAGTTGGCTCGTTTGATCCAACGTCGCACATTGTTGCCAAGATCGGAACTTCCAGGTTCTTGCGCGTGGATGACGTCGATACCGAAGCCTTGGAGCTTTAGGAATAATCGTTCGGCTTGAGTTGATTTTCCGACACCCTCGCCGCCTTCGAAAGTGATCAGTAGACCATGTTCAACGGTGTGCTTTTTCATGCTCCCGGCCGCTGCGCCGAAATCCATTTCTTTCTGCTGTTTACCAGCCAATTTTCATACCTCGTATTCGACAGTAGATGAGGCGTTGGTCGCCTCGGAAATATACTCTGAACCCTACCGCTTGCGACGCCGGATTACAACGCGTCGAGAAGGCTCTCTGCCCATACTCGCCGAACCAAGATTGTTGCGAGCGGCTAATCCGTGTTGGAGTCTGCGCACGTACGGCGGTTGGGACATAAGCTCAACGCGCTGTTCTCCCGATACGACACGACTTATGGCGGTTTCTGTTTCTTTTAGAGCTTCGCGTGAACGACCGCTTTGGTTGAGTTCTTCAAAATTACTAACTTCGAGTTTTGGCGCTCGGATAGTTTCCTGCCTAAACCGTTTCAGGAACTGACGAATCTGTTCTTTGGTTCCTCGCCTAAGAACGTGCACCATCACTCCGTCACGCTCTGCTCTTCGGACTTCAGTGGGGCGTCGGCCGTAATGTGATTTAGTAGTCACAAAGATTTCTGCTGAGTCTGCGAAATCGACCACCTCAACAGGTGCGTCGGTTTCAGTAATGATCTCGGAAATAGCAGTTTTTGGAATTCCGAAGGGGAAGACTTTAGTTATAACCGGTACTGCCTGCTGTGGGCGGGAATCGAGATCATCAAGATTCCGCTCCGAGGTACCGTTCGTGCGACCGCTACTATTGCGTAGGATTCGTGTAGAACGTTCCCGTTCTAGGTTATTATCCAGCGGACCCCGTCGACGTCCAACGTCTGCAATATCGAATGGGGCTGGAACGAATTCCGACTCCGAGCCTGGTATCTCTTCGACCTCGGTTTCTACTCGACCGTCGGGCTGCAGCCTTCGGGCTTCCTGAGGAATCGATATTCCCCTCAACATACGGTCGACCGCTGTGCTGACTTCAGGATGAATTGCAACGGCGTTTCGTTGACGAATTTCCACAACGATGTCGAAAGTAGGCTCATGCTTACGTTCCAGTACTGTCTTCTGTGTTTTACGTCGTCGAGCTTCGATGTCACCGAGGGTTACAGTTTGCTGGCCTCCAACTAGGTCGGCGAGAGTCGGATTCGACATAACGTTGCTTAAAGTGTTTCCGTGCGCTGTAGCGACAAGCTGTACGCCACGCTCGGCGATCGTGCGGGCTGCGAGAGCTTCGAGCTCGGTGCTCATCTCGTCGATCACGATCACTTCTGGCATGTGGTTCTCAACCCCTTCGATCATCACCTTGTGCTGCAAGCTCGTGTTCGCTACTTGCATACGTCGAGCATGACCGATTGCTGGGTGAGGTACGTCACCGTCGCCAGCGATTTCATTTGAGGTGTCGACTACCACGACTCTCTTGCCGTCTTCGTCGGCGAGGACGCGAGCTGTTTCTCGGAGAATCGTAGTTTTGCCGACTCCGGGCCGCCCCAAGATGAGCACACTCTTTCCGGAGCGTATGAGATCGTCAATGAGTCGAACTGATCCGAATACAGCTCTACCTACACGGCAGGTGAGTCCAACTGGTTCGCCGGCTCGGTTACGCATTACGGATATTCGGTGGAGTGTGCGTTCGATACCGGCTCGATTGTCATCGCCAAAGTGACCGACATGCTCGACTACGTGGGCGATCTGCTCACGTGAAACTTCGACATCGCTGAGCGGAACTTGATCGACTGAGAACCGAGCTTCCGGGGTTCTTCCTAAGTCTAAGACAACCTCTACAAGGTCTCCTATATTTTCATTCGCCTCAAGAGCGGTAGCGATGTCGTAAGGAAAAATATTGATGAATGCTTGAAGGTCGTCGACGACCTGTGCGATGGGATCTACCAGTTCGAACTTCTCCTGTTCGTGATTTTTAAGTTTTGACTTTGCTAGCTTATCGCCGCAAACGCCTTTTGTGATTCCGCAACTTGTTGAGTAAGCGGTTTGACCATAATCTCATATTGAGCCTGTTCGGTGAATCCGAGTGTGACTAGTAAATGTGATAGTGCAGGGCGATATTCTGGCACGATTGTCGATACTTGCCCATCTTTGCTTTCGGCCAATGCCGCCGTGACCAGTCCCGGCAGTTCAGAACTAGCTTGCATTGACCAATTTAGCGTGAAAGTGTGACCTGACCGAGTCGAATTTTGACGGATTAGTGCACCGATCTCACCGTTTGGTAGATCGAGAACCCATTCACCAGTTTTTCGACTCAGGCGTTCGTTAGATGATGACCAATCTTTCAATGTTTGACCCAACTTCATTCGCACTTCTACTGGAGTTACGGAGTTGTGCATTTTGAAAAGAGCTTGTTCGTCGGATTCGATTCTTGGTCGCAATTGCAATGGATGATCGGGAATTCCGAGTTTGCTTTGCGCCGTACTAGCGGCTTGGGCGACGAATACGCTTTCCCTGTAGAGAGCCACGTACCCGGCTTTGCGAGCGTAGTAGAACAAGTCGCTATCGGTCGGGATCCGAATGAATATTCGATGTGAGCCCGCGCCGCCAGCGGGTACGGCAATCTGTTCTAGAAGATCAAGTGCTAGTTCGCTCTTGGTATTCCGAAGATAGAGTTCGCTAACTTCCCACGCTTCTGGCCCTGAACGAGGACCTGCTCGTAGCACGCCGTCGATTCGACCGCGTCGTGCTTCAACCCAGCAACTCTGCCATGCTCGCGGCGACAGGGCTATGGTTGCGTACTTAACCGTTGGGAACCGGCTAGGTCCGCCCTGAAGTGCACCGACTAAGGTGCACGTTTCTCCCCGTCCTGAAGATTTACTGAATTGCAGCAGTCCGGGAGAATCTGTTGGGTGAAGGTGGCGGATCATACTTTACTTGCAGATTCCTCCGTCAAACGTCTTTTGACGCTGGCTCTATTTTCGTCTGATCGAGCTTCTTCCGCTAGTTGTACGAAAAGTGTATGGAGTCGGGTATCTTGAGTTAGTTCCGGGTGAAACGAAGTTGCCAATACTCGACCAGATTTTACTGCTACGGCCTGCTCTGGATGATCGTCGTTTGCTGGAACTGTTGCCAGAGTTTCGATCTCGTCGCCGGTGTTCTGCACGATAGGCGCACGGATGAACACGGCTCGCATAGGATCGCCTTTTACGCCTTTTATATTTAGTTCAGATTCGAAGCTATCGACCTGTCTTCCGAAGTAGTTTCGAGCGACTCCGATGTCGATCAGATTTAAGGGAGTTGGGTAAGGATCGGTAAGTTCGCGAGCGATCACGATCATGCCAGCACAAGTGCCCCAAAGTGCCATTCCTGATTCGACATGGGATCTGAGGTCGTCGACGAAATCGAACATGTGAAGAAGCTTGACGATAGTCGTGCTTTCACCGCCAGGGATGATGAGTCCATCGATTTCGGAAAGCTGCTGAACCTTACGAACTTCGATGGAACCGATTCCGATCATATCGAGCATATGTATGTGCTCGGCGAAATCTCCTTGAAGCGCAAGCACGCCGATGCGAGGTTGCATCGACGTACCTAAGTTTTCGTTTGCGTTAGTAATTTGAGCGCCTACCAGCCACGGGTCTGAAGCTGCTGATCTTCAGGAATCTTGCTCGCTTCGATACCGGGCATAGCGTCACCTAGTCCACGAGAGATTTCGGCAAGCATGTCAGGGTCGTTGAAGTGAGTTGTTGCTCGAACGATAGCGTCGGCCATCTTAGCCGGGTTGTCACTCTTGAATATTCCCGAACCAACGAATACGCCTTCAACACCGATCTGCATAAGCAGTGCGGCATCAGCAGGGGTGGCGATGCCACCAGCAGCGAAGTTCACAACAGGAAGCTTACCGGTGCGAGCGACTTCTACAACTAACTCATAAGGAGCTTGAAAATCGCGAGCCATCGACATTAGTTCTTCGGTTGGTGCGTTCTGTATCGTGCGGATGTCGGCCAAAATCTGGCGAGCGTGCGTTACTGCGTGAACGATGTCGCCTGTACCGGCTTCACCTTTCGTGCGGATCATAGCTGCGCCTTCGCCGATTCGGCGAAGTGCTTCGCCGATGTTTCGTGCGCCACAGACGTAAGGCATTTTGTACTGCCATTTGTCGATGTGGTAAGCGTTGTCAGCTGGGGTTAGAACTTCAGATTCGTCGCAGTAGTCGACACCGAGAGCTTCGAGGATTTGGGCCTCAACAAAGTGACCGATTCGAGCTTTTGCCATTACTGGAATGGATACGGCGTCGATGATGCCTGAGATGAGGTCGGGGTCAGACATTCGTGCGACTCCTCCGTCACGGCGGATGTCTGAAGGAACGCGTTCAAGTGCCATTACGGATACGGCACCGGCGTCTTCCGCAATTTTCGCCTGATCGGGAGTTACTACGTCCATGATGACGCCGCCTTTGAGCATCTGGGCAAGTCCACCCTTTACTCGCCAGTCGCCGACTTCCGGCTTTGACATTTCTTTCCAACGTTGTGCGCCTCTTGCGCCATTAGTTGATATAGCCATTTTTTTTGGTCCTTCCGGCTTTTAGAGATCAATCCCATTTTATTAATTGGGAGATCAGGGTTAAATGTGATCGCGACACCGAACCCGCGCCACACCTTTGCATCATGGTGACACATTGCCCTAAATTATACGCCCGCAGGTAGACGATGGCTGATTTTTGAGACGGGAATTGGAAGTTGGTATTGCTCGCGAAAAACCCAAATAAGCAGGCCCGTTTGATCGGCGGCTACTCGGAAGATAATCTCTATATCGCTATCTGCACGCCGGCATCATATAAGGAAACGCCGTTTGTTCGTGGAAGTGAATGCATTGGAATCAACAAAAACCCCGTGGCAAATAATCACCACGGGTCTTTTTAGAAAGCTTTTTGTTCGAGCTGAGCTTAGATGCCTTTTTCGACCATGAAGTTAGCGAGATCGGCAGTTCGCGAGGAGTAGCCCCATTCATTGTCGTACCAGCCGACTACCTTGACGAAACCATCGCCAATGGCTGAGGTTGCGAGTGAGTCGATGGTGCAAGAGTTCGAGTTACCGATGTAGTCGACAGATACCAACGGCTCGTCAGAGTAGCCGAGGATATGGTGGAAGTTGTCGCTCATCGATGCCTGACGGTAGGCCTCGTTTACGTCGGCAAGCGAAGCATTTTTAGTTAGCTTTACTGTCAGATCGGTTACTGATCCTGTGATTACAGGTACTCGGTACGCCATACCGTCGATCTTGCCTTTTAGTTCAGGAATTACGAGAGTCACGGCTTTGGCTGCACCCGTAGTTGTCGGGATGATGCTGTTGGCTGCTGCTCGTGATCGACGAAGATCGTCATGGACTTGGTCAAGAATCTTCTGATCGTTTGTGTAGGCGTGGATGGTCGACATCAACGCACTTTCGATGCCAAATCTGTCGTGCAGCACTTTCGCCATCGGCGCGACACAGTTCGTGGTGCAAGATGCGTTAGAGACTACGTTGTGAACTGAAGGGTCGTACTGGTCCTGATTAACGCCGAGTACGACGGTGAGGTCCTCGTTCTTGGCGGGAGCCGAGATGATGACCTTCTTTGCGCCGCCAGTGAGGTGCCCCGCAGCTTTTGTGGCGTCAGTGAAGAATCCGGTTGACTCAATTACTATCTCAACGCCAACATCAGCCCATTTGATCTGAGAAGGATCTCGCTCTGAGAACGAAGCTATATTTAGCCCATCGATGATGAGTGCGCCGTCTTTTGCTTCAACTGTTCCAGCGTATCGACCGTATGTTGAGTCGAACTTGAATAGGTGCGCATTGGTCGCTGCGTCGCCGAGATCATTGATCGCTACTACTTCGAGAGTGTCGCCGTGTCGCTCGGAGATAGTTCGGAATACCTGTCTGCCGATTCTTCCGAATCCGTTGATTCCAACTTTCGTTTTTGTCATTTTTATGTGCCTACTTCGTTTGCTTAGTTCGAGCAATTTTCATCTAAATAATAGGATTCTGTGTTAGTTAGGCAGAACTCGTTTGCCTGCGTATTGTGACCTATCGCCGAGAAGCTCTTCGATTCGGAGGAGGCGGTTGTATTTTGCGATTCGTTCGCTTCGAGCTGGAGCTCCAGTTTTAATCTGACCAGCTGAAGTCCCAACTGCAAGATCAGCAATCGATGTGTCTTCAGTCTCACCCGATCGGTGGCTTATTACAACGCCGAAGTCTGAGTTTTGCGCGAGGGCAACAGTATCGAGCGTTTCAGAAACACTGCCGACTTGGTTCAACTTTACGAGAACCGCGTTCCCAGCTTTCGTGTCGATTCCCTGCTGGACGTAGCGAGCCTGAGTGACGTATAAGTCATCTCCGACTAACTGGATGCGATCACCAGTCTTAGCGGTTTGCATTTCCCATCCGGACCAATCGTCTTCGGCGAGTCCGTCTTCGACTGAGTAGATCGGGAAGTCGTTTGCGAGCGTTGCGTACTCTTCGATCATCTCTTCGCTAGAAAGTTTTCGACTTTCTCGGGAGAGATCATAGATACCGTCGACGTAGAACTCCGACGATGCGGGGTCGAGTGCAATGAACACCTCTTCGCCGGGCTTGTAACCAGCACCCTCAATGGCAGCGTTTGCGTATTCGAGTGCCTGTCGGTTCGTCAGTCCCTGTGGAGCAAATCCGCCTTCGTCACCCACGGTTGTTGCGTGACCGTCGCTATGGAGCTTCTTGTTTAACCACTGGTATATCTCAGCTCCGCAGCGAAGTGCCTCGGAGAATGAGTCGATGCCAGCTGGCACGACCATGAATTCTTGAAAATCAGTCGAGCCCATAGCGTGAGCTCCGCCATTTAGAACGTTGAACATTGGCACTGGTAGCTCGATTGGCGAATCGTTGCCAGAGAGTTGGGCAATGTGCTCAAACACTTCCTTACCGGAGCTGATCGCGCCCGCACGAAGGGCAGCGAGAGAGATAGCGAGAATGGCGTTCGCACCGACTCGGCTTTTGTTGGCAGTGCCGTCTAGCTCGATCATTACTTGATCGATAACTCGTTGATCGGTCGCTTGTAGTCCGATGATAGCCTTTGCGAGCTCACCGTTTACTGCGCCAACAGCCTTGAGAACGCCTTTTCCGCCGAAGCGGTTTTTGTCAGAGTCTCGAAGTTCAACAGCTTCTCGGCTTCCTGTGCTGGCTCCTGAAGGAACCGCAGCTGATGCAGTCGTGCCGTCGTCCAGTATTACTGTTGCTCCAACGGTTGGATTGCCACGTGAATCTAGTATTTCGTGTCCGAGAACTGAAGTGATTTTCGACATGTGATTCTTTTGTTTCTTCTGCTTCTAGTGCCGTGCCGTCGACAATTAGGACGGCGTTTTCAAATGGTTTTAGAGACCGAGAGCGTTGCGTTGTGCTTCGAGCAGGTTCTTGATTCCTGCTTCACCGAGCACAAGCATCTCGTCTAACTGAGATCGAGTAAATGTAGCTTCTTCGCCAGTGCCCTGAAGTTCGACAAATTCGCCTGCGCCAGTCATGACGACGTTCATATCGACGTCAGCCGAGGAATCTTCGTTGTAGTCGAGGTCGAGAACAGCGGCTCCGTTGACGATGCCAACGCTGATAGCTGCGATCTGATCTTTCAGAGGAAGTGATTCTATCGTTCCTGCTTCAAGCAGGCCGTTTAGTGCCTGATGAAGAGCTACGTATGCTCCTGTGATCGAAGCGGTTCGTGTTCCACCGTCGGCTCGGAGTACGTCACAATCGAGCATTATCGAAATTTCGCCAAGTGTAGAAAGATCGGTTACCGACCGCAAGGCACGCCCGATAAGACGCTGGATTTCCTGCGTTCGTCCACCGACCTTCGAACGTTCGCGGCGTACTCGCTCACGAGTCGATCGTGGAAGCATTGAGTACTCTGCGGTTACCCAGCCGGTCCCTTTGCCACGCATCCAGGGCGGAACTCGGGTCTCTACGGTCGCTGCACACATCACCACGGTATTTCCAGTTTCGATCAGTGCTGAACCTTCAGCATCGGGTACGTAACCGGGGGTGATATTTACCAGACGCTGTTCTGATAGAGAGCGGTCGCCGGTTCGAACGAGAGTAGTTTCTGACAAATTTATAATTCCTTTGTTGACTCGAACAATAATTTTACCAGCGGTTTGTTTCCATTCATTAAACAAATATAAATTCGCAAAAAAAAGGCAAATTGATCGAAATGGAGTTTGCAAGTTATCGAGCGAGTCAGGACATATTTCCAAGCCAATCTACGCTGTAATCCGATATTGTTGTCGGCAAATTTGGTTTGTGATTATTGGATACGAACGAAAGGGATTAGGTACTGGCAATGCGGATAGCAGTAATGGGTGCGGGAGCTGTCGGTGGATATTTTGGCGGTCTTCTCGCCAATCAGGGCGAAGATGTTATTTTGATCGCCCGAGGTGCTCATGGCGAAGCAATCTCCGAAAATGGACTGCAGGTCGATAGCCACTGGGGCAACTTTAATGTGAAGGTTCCGGTTACTAACGACCCAACGACTGTTGGCGAAGTCGACTTAATTCTTCATTGCATAAAGTTGTACTCGAACGCTGAGTCGTTCCCTACGATGGAGAGCATGATCGGCGAAAATACCATCATTCTTACGATCCAAAACGGAGCCACCGCTGGTCAGATTCTGAGTGAAGCTTTCGGCGGCGAGCACGTGATTCAGGGTGCAACGTATATTGAAACGGGAATCGCTGGACCCGGGCATATCAATCAAAGCGGCTCGACCGCTATGATCGAGTTTGGTGAAGATGACGGTTCGACGACCGAGCGCACCGAATCCGTTCGCAAGTTGTTCGACCGAGAAGGCATGCAGGTAGCTGTCAGCAGTAACATCGTTGATACGCTGTGGGCCAAGATGGTGAGCGTCGGATCGATCGGGTCTGTGATGGCAGCTTCCCGGTCTTCGTTCGTCGAAATTCTAGCAAGTCCGCACGGAGAGCACACCGTTCGAACGGTTATGGAAGAGATTGTCGCCGTTGGTCAGTCGCAAGGCGTTACGTTTCCGCCACGATGTGTAGAGTCGAAGATGAACGACGCAATTGGTGAAGCTGAAGAAACTCAAGCTTCACTGCAGTACGATCTCGACAATGGCAAGCCGTTAGAGCTCGATGACATTCTTGGGGCAGTAGTCCGTATTGGGCGTGAAGCAGATGTCCCAGTACCTGCCAGTGCAGCACTGGTAACGGTGCTCGAAAAATTCAAGCAAGGCTCGTAGTCGAGTTTGTTCCTGCCTCAGTTACATATAAATATTGGAGAAGATAGTGACTTCCGCACCCGCAATTTCAGATGAGATTCTCGCCAAGTTAGGCGAGTTGCCAACGCAAACGCTTATCGATGGACTCTGGGTCGACGGTTGGCCGCAGTCGATGATTCACGGTGCACGGGCGATATTCCCTGGGCAGAAGATGGTCGGCAGGGCGGTCACGCTTCGATTCGTACCGCACCGACCTGACGTCCTAAAGGACAAACCAAAGGCTGAGGATTCACCTGAATATCTAGCTTTTGAGCTATGTGGACCCAACGAAGTGCTAGTTGCTTCGTCGGTTGGCCCTTGGGAGTCTGTTGGTGGTGATATCAAGTTCTACCGATTGGCTCAGCTAAAGGTAGGCGGCTTGGTCACCGACGGATCAGTGCGTGACACGGCTGAATTGAAGGACTACGGCTTCCCGGTTTTCGCACATTCTTCTACTGCTAAGCAGGGACCTGCGGTGATGCAGCCTTGGGGCGTAAACGATGTGATCGAGTGCGGTGGAGTAGTGGTTAGACCCGGCGACGCTATCATTGGTGATGATGACGGCGTAGTTGTCGTTCCTGCTGCGATGGCAGACCGCGTTTTGGAGATTGCTGCCGAACGCGAAGAGGTCGAGCAGGTGATTAAGAAGGAACTCCGAAAGAATCCCGGCTCGCCCGGTAAGTACTACCCATTCAACGACAATACTTGGAAGCTCTTCGACGAATACAAATCTAGGGGAGAGGCGTAGTCGCTGGAACAGGCTCTTAGCAATAACAAAAACACCACGACATTATATTAGGGTCTTTTGTTAGACACATTTGATCTGTAGCTAATTAATCTATTAGCGGTGTTCCATCGGGATGGAGTCCGAGTTCTGCCATGCGCTTAGCACGGTTATCAAAATCGGCGCAGTCTTCACAGACGCTTTCGGGAATGACCCCAAATTTCATCAGAATGCCGAAAATCTGGCAACCTAGGCAATAACCAAACATCGATTCAAGCCCAGCGGCGAAAATTAACCCGCCAAGAACTATGTAGGCAATTCCGTTTAGGCCGAATCCAAGCGAAAGAATAGCTGCCGAAACACTAAATGCAATTCCGATAGCCGCGGCGAACCGCTTCGGTGGCCCAGCTACGGGTCGATATGGCAGTCCTAATTTTGGAACGATCACCTTAGAAGCGATAATCGCTAGAGGGCTGACTCGTGGGCCGGTTGTAACACGAGCGATGAACCCAAAAGCCAGTACGAGTGTGATCCATGGCTGATCTAGAAGGATTGTCGTAACTGCCATGATTACCACTCCCGCCGCGACGACGCGAGCAACGCTCGAGTTCATGGGGTGAGGGAAGCTGAAGAACGAAGAATGTTTTTGCGGAGTTGATGTCATTTATTGATGTTTTTGAGAACTGCCGAGTGCTAAACAAAAAAACTCCCGCTTTAGAAAGGCAAGAGATAGCGTTCAGGTGTGCTGTTAGCGCTGCCTTAGTGTTCCATCTCGTCAAAGGAGGGACATTAATAGAGAAAGTCAGTATGTTCGACACGATGAATAATTATTTAGCGGTTAGCGTAACTCGGATCGGGTGTGTTGCGCAATCGATACTCTGTATTTGATCTCAGCATGCCTTTTTGTCGATGCTTTTCAATGTTGTGAATGTTTGGAGTTGGTTGTTTATACACGCTTCCTACAAGCGTTCTATTTGAGACTTGCACAAGTATGGTTTTTCTAACCGCTAGGCTTCAATTCTGGTGAACTGGCGTACGCCACTACCTATTGACCGACAGCTAAGTTAAGTCACTATCTTTTAAGGGGAATAATCGGCAGCACTATTCTCGATGGATGATCGGCACCAGTGTGAATCGTGTTGGCCGATTCGACCATGTGCGTATGACGACCAACTGGCTCACCGGTGTTTGGGTTTACATCAAACCGTGGAAAGTTCGAACTTGAAACATCTAGTCGAATGCGGTGTCCTTTTTTGAACACGTTCGACGTTGGCCATAGGGTGATAGAAACTTTGACTGGCTCGCCCGGAGTCATCATTTCTGGGTCAGTCCACGAATTTCGGTACCGAGCTCGTAAAATCGTGTCCGTCAGGTTCAAGTGATAGCCCTCTGGATAATCATCGCTCATCGGATATACATCTATCAGCTTCACAGTGAAGTCGGTATCGATCGCAGTCGAAGACACCCATAGCTTGATCATCACTTCACCTGTAACTTCAGTGTCATCTTCCAACGAGTCAGTTTCGAACGTTACAACGTCAGGTCGGTCCTTCAGAAGCTGATATGGCTCCTCAGCTCCGATCCATTCAGGGCCTTCCTTTTGATGAAATCCACCAGCCGCAATTACTTCTGTAAGATTATTGCGAGCGAGCATCCATTGATCGAGAAACTCTGGTACTTCATTACGTGATGGGCCACCGTCCTCAGGCGCTTTGATCTTGAACATACCGACCAGCTGCCCACCAACCGTTGGCACAGGTTTTTCAGGATCGTACGTGTAGGTTACGCTGCTCTCTTCTTCCATCGTCTCAAATGAATCAAGTGATCCGTCGTCGTGAAGATAGAGAGTTTGGAACTGTGCTCGTTCGAGCGGCCATTCGTTCTCATCACGCCAGTAACCTCCGTGATTCAGGTGCCCCTCAGGGGTTTTCTTACCATCTCCGGTACCCATCACATAAATCCGAACTGGCGGATCGTTATCGGGTGCTGACAATCCCTTTAAATGCTGATCGAAAAACTTCAGCCTTTCCGGATTGTAAATATCTGAACCCCAAACGCTCTCACGCCCAGTGTCTGTATCTCCATGCCACTGACCAGTGGATCGCGTTCCTCCGTGTCACCAGGCTCCGAGAACGAGCCGTGTCGGCGACTCGTTTTGGTGGTTCAGTTCAACGAAATAGTTGGCAGTCGCACCAACGAAATTGTCGTACCACCCGCACGAAACAGTAACAGGCACGTCCGCGTGTTGACCGTCCTTTATGAGCGGTTCCTGATTCGCCGATTCTTGTGACCACCACTCGTCATATTCGCCTCTGTAGTAGTAGTCGAAAACAGTCTTTTCGAGATCCGGAGCGACTCTCAGTGCTGTCTCTCCCGGCTTTAGTGGGAATTTTTGTAGCCACTCGGGCATATCGCGCATGGCGTCAAGAATGATCTTGGCTTTCTTTGGGTCATTTCCAACTTCGTGACTATCTAGGGCGTGTAGGTGAGCAGCTCCGAACATTTGGAGCGACATCGCACCGCCCTCACGAGCTTCATGTCGGTATATGTCAGTCGGGCCTGCTTCGACCCACATCGCCGCAAGATGTGGTGGTTTACGCAGGGCTAATTGAGTTTGTGTGATCGCGCGGTGAGATGATCCTAGAGTACCTATCTTGCCCGAACACCAATCTTGAGCAGCCAGCCATTCGACTGTGTCGTACCCATCGTCACCCTCCCACGGATTCACCGTGTGGTAGTAGTGACCATCTCCTTCTGAGCGGAAACGAGATCGCAGATCTTGAACGACGAATGCGTAACCACGCCGTACGTAAAACGGAATGACATCGTCCCATTCTGGAGCAGTCTTGTCGTAGGAGGTGCGAACAAGGAGCGCAGGCACCTGTTCATTGGCGTCGACTATTCGACCGTCTCCGTGGCAAGGAAGAAAAATATCTGTGGCGAGTTTGATGCCATCTCGCATTGGCATCATCACGTCACGAATGGTGTGGACACCGTACAGAGGTTGTGAGTGAGATTGGTCACAATAAGTCATTGTTGAACTAGTTTAGTCATTTGGCGGAGTAGAGTCACTTGGATTAACTCGGAGTCCTAACGATCGAATCATAAATTAGAACGCCTAATCTAGCGATGACTATGACTCACACCTCAGCCCAGCCCCAATTGACAGATCGTTGGGTTGGTGGTGGTTATGTCATTATCTACTTCAGGCGTTTATCAATACTGGAGTTAAACAGAAATAGAGTAAACTTTTACCTGAAAATTCAAGTGTGAGGCAACATCGCAGATCTAAGAAATTCGGAGAATCAGAATGTCATTCAAGGTCGTGATCACTATGTACAACCGTCAGCCGAGCAGGCTGACAACAGACGTCATCGAAGAGGCCGGAATGGAAGTAGCTTACCTCCCTGCTCGAACCGAAAATGAGGTGATTACAGCGGCTAAGGATGCCGACGTGCTGCTGGTTGGAACGGTGCCTCATACCACTCGTAAAGTATTGGAAGCGCTACCAAATTTGAAGATGGTCGGCCGTTCCGGAGTTGGAGTCGATTCGATCGATCTAGCGGCTGCAACTGAGCTTGGAATTTGCGCCACAAACACTCCTGGTATTAACACATCTGAGGTCGCAGACCACGCAATGGCGATGTTGCTTTCTATCACTCGAAAAATTCCTGAACAGAACGCTGCTTTGAAGGCAGGAGCGTGGTCAGATCGACCTGCTGAGATCGATGCTTTGCGCGGCCAGCTACGACGTATTGCCGGAAACACTGTAGGTATATTCGGACTGGGCAGCATCGGCAAGGGATTTGCGAATCGGGTCCGTGGATTCGGACCTTCAAAAATCATTGCTTACGATCCCTACGTGCCTCAGACCTCTGCTGATCTGCTCGGTGTAGAAATGGTCGATTTCGACACGCTTCTTGCCGAGTCTGATTACCTGACTGTTCACTCTCCAGCGACGGCTGAGACGAATGAGATTTTCAATATCGACGCGTTCAGCAAAATGAAACCAACTGCGGTGTTCATCAACTGCGCACGTGGCCCGATTGTCGATGAAGGTGGACTGCAACAGGCTTTAGAAACTGGTGTGATTTACGCTGCTGGAATCGACGTTACGCAGATCGAACCCCTAGATGCTGAGAGCCCGCTGTTGAAACTCGATAATCTGACGATAACTCCGCACAACGCAGGTAATTCTGACATCAGCGGAATTGTCGGCGCTACTCGTTGGGGCGAGAATGCTGTGAACATTTTGACGGGTAAGCCTTTGCATGGACTCGGCAACCCTGAAGTCGTCAAGCGAATTGCCGTAATGCGTGCGCAAGGTCTGAGCCGCTGGGACGGCATTCCCGATCCTGTTACGCAAGCTTGGAGTTAACGGTCGAAACGACCTAAACCTATTCCGGTTATGACCGGTTTGCCAGTCTTGCAACCGCGTCTAGTCATTCCATTTGAAAGCAGCACATCACCAAAATGAAAATCGAGAAAATCAAAGTCACCACGTTTCAATCGACCTCAAAAAAGGTTAATGACACCGACGGGCACACGCATCCCGGTCCAGAACACGACACAACCGAAGCGCTGTTGACCATCACTGACGACGAGGGTAACTCAGGCTATTCCTTCGGTTCGCCAGAAGCGCTTCGCCCGTACATCATCGAGAACTTCTTCAAAAAAGTGTTCATGGGAGAAGATCCACGAGATCGTGAAAAGCTGTGGGTCAACCTTGCGAAATGGCAGCGCGGAAGTGGTGCCAATCTCACCGACCGATCGATGGCTGTTGCTGAAATGTCGCTGTGGGACCTCGCAGGTCGAGCGTCAGACACGCCTGTTTGGAAGATGTTAGGCGGATACCGAGACAAGGTTCTCGCTTATGGATCGACGATGTGTGGTGACGAGATGACGGACGGACTTTCCACTCCTGAGGACTACGCAAACTTTGCTGAGTGGATGGTCAACCGCGGTTACAAAGCTATCAAGCTACACACATGGATGCCTCCTGTGACGTGGGCACCGAGCGTTGAAATGGACATCAAGGCATGTGCCGCTGTTCGCGAAGCTGTCGGGCCTGATTTCCCGTTGATGCTCGATGCTAACCACTGGTATTCGCGTATGGATGCTTTGCGATTGGGTAAGGGCATTCAGGATCTCGATTACTATTGGTACGAAGAGCCAATGGACGAGCACTCAACAGAGTCATATCGCTGGCTCGCTGACCAGCTGGAGATTCCTGTGATTGGTCCTGAGTACGCCTACGGAAAGCACCACACACGTGCCGAGTGGATCGCCAGCAAGGCTTGCGACATCGTTCGAGTCGGAGTCGCAGATGTTGGTGGTATCGGCCCGAGCATGAAGTGTGCCCACTTGGCTGAGTCGTTCAACATGGATTGTGAAATCCACGGTGGCGGAGCTGGAAACCTTGCTGTGATCGGTGGAATCATGAACACAACTTGGTACGAGCGAGGATTGCTCCACCCGTTTATCGATCACGACGAAGTGCCGAGCCACCTGAACAGCATTGTCGATCCTATGGACAAAGACGGTTATATCCAGATGCCATCGCTTCCGGGCTTGGGCGAAGATATCAATTTTGATTACATCGCCGAACGAACGATAACTACACACTAAATTATAACCGCAAGGGTCAGCTTCGAAACTAAATTGTGCTTTGATGAGCAAATTGGTCTTGTTGCTTGCCCACGCGTTCGTATAATTGGCGGCTGGTTGCTTTAGCGAGCCGCCAATTAGAGTGCAGTTACTTATTTGAACTGACACGCCCGCGCTTTCTGATATTTGCCTTCCGTGATTGCCACGAGAGGCGCAGAGGTTGCGGGCGTTGTTGCATATTTAGGAGAAGAATTATGACGCAACAGACCTGGGCTTTCCTCGGTGGGAAACAAGTTCCCGAAGAGGACGCTACGGTAGGCGTCAAAACTCACGCTCTGCACTATGGAACAGCCGTCTTCGAGGGAATTCGAGGAAACTGGAACGAACGACTGGGCGAAGTAGCGATCTTTCGATTAGAAGAACACTATGAACGGCTGCTGCGCGGTTGCAAGATTTTGCGGATTAATCTTCCTTATTCGGTCGGAGATCTATGCAAAATCACAACCGATCTTCTTGAGAAGAACGAATTTGCCGAAGATGTTTACATCAGGCCTCTTGCGTTCAAAGGTGAGCAGTTGGTTGCCAACCTCAACTTGAACACTGTTTCAGACGAGTTTATGCTGGTGATCCTGCCATTTGGAAACTACATCGATAACAGCCGCCCGCTGAAGTGCCAAACATCGTCGTGGCGACGACCAATGGACTCTTCAATGCCAACCGGCGTAAAGATTTCTGGTCTATACACCACGAGTATTCTGGCTAAGACCGAAGCTATCGCGGCTGGGTTCGATGAAGCGATTTTGCTGAATCAGGATGGTTCAGTTTCTGAAGGATCGGGCGAAAATCTGTTCATGATTCGTGATGGCGTGATCAGCACTCCTGCTGAGACTGATAACTGTCTACTGGGAATCACTCGAGACTCCGTTATACGACTTGCGAAAGACGAACTCGGTCTGGAAGTCGTTCAGCGCCACATCCACCGATCCGAGCTATATCTTGCTGACGAAGTATTTCTTACGGGTACCGCAGCGCACCTAACTTCGGTTGGCGAGTTAGATAATCGTAATATCGGAACTGGCGAAACAGGGCCTATCACCAAGAAGCTCCAAGATTTGTACTTCACGACAGTAGTTGGGGATAACCCAAAATACGTTAAGTGGTACACGATGGTAACTCCTTCGGGCGGATAGGTAATCTTGGTTGGTACCAAATCTTGATTCGTCAACCACGTTCGAGTAGTCCAGAGTTCTCGATTTTCAGGAGTCAATTTAAGTAGAGGATGACTGATTGAATACTGACCCGGGTGTGGTGCGGGATCTGTTTGCGGGCCATTACTTACTGTTCGCATTTCTCACGAGCCTTGGTACCATCCAGATAGCGGTTTCTAATGCTGGCACACGCGGTCTTTGGCTAACACCTCACGCCACGATGACTCGTTGGCTTGGCATAGCACTGATACTCACAGCCATCGCAATTTTCTTCATGCAACCCCTCTGGGTTGATGGCCCGTGGGCGGCAGGTAGCGTTGAGGCAGACTCACTGACTCGTGACTGGGGCAAAGCCAGTTGGGACGAGCTTGCAGGTGCCCGCAACGTCAACGATATCCACGGCGGGCTTGATGGCGTTAAGCAGGCGGGTTGGTTCTCCCTTGCTGCCATAACAGCGTTTGCTGTGTCAGCCATTGCGGGAACTCTGAGTATTAAAATACTGAACACGGTTCAGCCGAAATCTTATGATGAACAAAACACAGGTCCGCAAGATGGCCTAGTAGGGCTCGCCAACCGGTCATACCTATCTGTTCAACCTGAATCGTGGCGAAATTTCAAGACTGACATTGGTGACCTTTGGCATAAGGGTATTCGTGAAGCCGATTCTTGGAATTTGATCAAGTCGATATGGGGCAGGTCATCGAAATGACTTCCATCGACGCAAACATCGTAATGTGGCTGAACGGCTTGTCGGGCACCATTCCCGCTTTCGACAATTTGATGCGAATCGCCGCTAGTGACTATTTGATGCCGCTAGTGTTCTCATTGAGCATGCTTGGTCTTTGGTTCTCGGGTAAAAATCCTGCACAGCGGATTCGATATCAGCTAACGACACTCATGGGCATCAGCGCTCTCTCGATCTCCAACATAGTCGTGTGGCTCTTCAACATAACCATAGAGCGACCTCGACCGTTTGTAGAGCACGGCGATGAATTGACATTGATGTTCTATTCACCAACCGATCCATCATTTCCTGCGAACCCTGTGTCTGTGAGCTTTGCCGTTGCGACAGCTGCTTGGACTATCAATCGGAAGTTTGGATTGTGGTTGTATGCGGCTGCAGCTTTGTTCGGATTCTCACGTATGTACGCCGGGATTTTCTATCCGACCGACATCGTTGGCGGGGCAGTAGTTGGAATATCTATCTACGTATTCACGACTTACCTGCGTAGATTCCTTGAACCACTAATCACAAGCTTTGTACGTCTTATACGCGGGTTGTCCGCCGCATAATTCGGCGGAATGTTCGTTTCCAAAACCGGCGTGTTCGTTCAGATATTGGATTGTTGATTTCAATCGTTGGCATCCGTGTCCAACTCTGCTTCAACCGAGGTTGCGCCACACGTTCTTGTTGAGGCGATCTGCCCTCAATGATCATGGCGGGGTTAGTCTCGAAGATATCTATCGCCTCTGGATAACCGACAAGTTCGGTAACTATCTCAAACGCATCACTCAGTTGAGGTACTCGTGGAGCTCGTTGGCTGTGCATTTCAGATGAAACTACGTGTGCCATACCGTGCCTTATGTACTGCTCGGCTGCTCGACGAGCGTTTTCGCCATTCTGTCCTGTCAGGCTGCCCGAAGCTACTTGGACAATCACGCCTTCATCGACCAAGTCTTGCAGTCGCTTCGGGTTTTGCTGAAATACGACGTTTCGCTCAGGATGCGCTAGCACCGGGACGAGTCGCTGGGTTATTAGGCGTCCGATAACTTCTTCCACATATGAAGGAAGGCGAGTAAATGGGGGTTCGGTCAAGAGAAACCGCGTTCGATTCAAAGTGATAGCCGATTTGGAGTCGACCAAATCTGGCAGAGACATGTCAAGTCGGTGGATCATCCCAGTTAATATTCGAACAGTAGGTGTTCTTCTTTGAAGGGTGTCGTTTCTGAGCGCGGCATTCAACATATCGGCCAATTCAGGAACGATACTAGATGATTTATGCTCTAACTCCATATCTTGGTAGTGAGGTGTGGCAACGATAATACCGGTGCCATCACGCGCTGCCATGCGAGCCATCACTAGGCTTTCTTCTACTGCCACCGGGCCATCATCTAGCCCGGGCAGGATATGTGCGTGTAAGTCTACTCGTGCCATTCAGTAACAATCTCGGTTAAGTACGGGCGGTGAGACGTCGAAACGACTCACCATATTTGAATCCGTAGCCCTTGGCCGCATCGGAGTGACGAGTCCGCATTCGCAGATCCATCTCTGAGCCGAACGACAACCCTGGCAGCTGGCTTTCATGTTTTGAAAGGGCGTTTATTTTTGTGTCGACTGAATCTGATACATCGACGATTACATCGGGGATGTCAGTACCCCAGAAGAAGACGTGCTTGACCTTATACGGCTCGATGCCCTTGCCGAGCTGTTCGGGGAAGTGCAAGTGATCTCGGGCATATGGGTACACCGCGTCCTGAACCGTAATTCCGACGTTACGATGATCACGATGTTGGAAACCGTGAATACGGTGCTGATCATGGGTGAACACGACATCAGGTCGGTACTTGCGTAGTGCATGCACTACCTCGCTCAAAAAGACCCGATCTGCTTCGAGTTCTCCGTCTGGGTGATCTAAAATAACGATATCGGTGGCGCCAATTGCATCGGCGGCGGCGCGTTGTTCTGCAGCTCGAATACCGACAATTTTCTCCGAAGTCATCTCTGTATCGTTGCTTCCACTGCTACCAGTTGTGCACTGAACATAAGTAATCTCGCAACCCTGCGCCGCCCACAGCGCTGCTGTGGCACCTGCGCCAATCTCGGCGTCATCAGGGTGGGCGAAAATGACCATTGCTCGTTTCGGAACGAAGTCGATAGCTTCAAATTTCGTCACCTGATTACGCGTTGAAAAAGGGTAGGTCATAGATTTTCCTTGATTAGGGAAGCACATCAAATCGTGGGTGTAATGCAACACATCATAACGAGTGACGGTTAATATTTAGGGATTATTAAAGGAAAACCGGCGAATTTTTGATACCGGTTATAAACTTAATCACTGTGATTGAATCTGGTTTTGAGATTCAACAAATATTTGATACCAAACCAACAGTGTCCAGGCTCTAGTAAATGCGTTGGAACGCTGTATCGGAGATCCCATGTCGGCAATTGCCACTTTTGATCCTGAAATCGCAAAAGTCATTGAAAACGAACAGCGGCGTCAGCGTGATCAACTGGTGATGATCGCTTCTGAGAACTACGCCAGCGCCGCCGTTCTCGAATCAGGTGGTTCTGTCCTCACAAACAAGTACGCCGAGGGGTACCCGGGTCGACGTTACTACGCTGGATGCGAGAACGTTGACATTAGTGAACAGCTTGCTATCGATCGTGCAAAAGAGCTTTTTGGTGCCGATCATGCCAATGTTCAGCCTCACTCTGGCTCGCAGGCAAATATGGCAGCATTCTTCACCCTCGCTGATCCTGGCGACAAAGTGATGGCAATGTCGCTCGATCACGGCGGTCACCTCACTCATGGATCACCGGTGAACTTCTCTGGCAAGCTATACGAATTCGGCCACTACGGAGTCGATCCTGACACTGAAGCACTCGATTACGACGTTATAGAGAAGCAAGCCCAAGAATTTCAGCCGAAGATCATCATTGCTGGTTACACCGCATATCCGATGATCATCGACTTCAAGCGTTTCCGTGAGATCGCCGATTCAGTCGGTGCATACTTACTGGTCGATATGGCCCACATCGCTGGTCTCATAGCTGGTGGTGCACATCCATCGCCCGTTGAATATGCTGACATCGTAACGAGTACGACTCACAAAACCTTGCGAGGTCCTCGTGGGGCAATGGCTCTTACGAAAAAATCGCTTCGCCGCAAGTACAACTCAGCAGTATTTCCAAATATGCAGGGTGGCCCGATGGAACACGTAATCGCCGGTAAAGCAGTTGCATTCAAGGAAGCCATGCAGCCTGAGTTCAAAGACTATGCGAATCAGGTCGTTCAGAACTCGAAGGCACTAGCCAGTGGACTTACTGCTGGTGGATTACGAATCGTTGCGGGTGGATCTGAGAACCACATGATGCTGGTCGACACCCGGTCGATTGGCCTCACTGGTAAAGATGCAGAAGCAGCTTTGATCTCAGCCGGGTTGGTTGTAAACAAGAACACAATTCCGTTTGATCCTGAATCACCAATGGTTACATCTGGTATTCGGATCGGTACTCCAGCACTTACGTCTCGTGAGATGAATGTGACTGATATGGAACACGTTGCTGGGTACATTCTCGAAGCAGTTAAGGCGCACGATAATGAATCTGCACTTGCGAAGCTTGGTGGTGAAGTAGCCAGATTCGCATCGAAATTTCCTGTCCCTGGTCTCGATTCCTAGCGGGTATTACAACCAAAATGTGACACTCGACTTGGAACTAGGGCCAGCTACATCGAAAATGGTGGCTGACGGGATGTAATAGCGTGATATAATGAATAGGTTTCGCTCAAATTTATAAAGAACACGGTGGATCGTTGAGAAAGTACGAATTAGTTTGGATTCTCGGTAGCGAAGCTGACGAAGATCAGGGTACCGAATCCGTAGAGAAAATTACTTCACTTGTTGCCGGTGTCGGCGGTGAAGTTTCAGGCACCGACATTTGGGGCAAGCGTACATTGGCTTACCCAATTTTGAACAACACTGAGGGTTACTACCTTCAGGTGAACTTTGAAATCGATGGTGCCAAGGCTCCTGAGTTAGAAAAAGCAATTGGCGCCGATCAGTCGATCATTCGGCATCTGCTGGTTCGCGATGAAATCAAGACAGCTGTAGTTACGGAAGCAGCTGAGTAAAATCTGGCTTTTAGCTAGGCACGGATGAATTTCAATTGAGTCTTAACCAGATACTTCTTATTGGCCGGGCGGGTAATGATCCCGAGATGCGTTACACCCCGAGTGGCACTCCTGTTACAAGTTTCAGTCTTGCTGTGAACAACAACAGGCGTGACGAAAAAGGTGAATGGACCGAAGATACCGAATGGTTCCGAGTTACGTCTTGGGAGCGTCAGGCAGAATCGGTAAACCAGTATTTGGCAAAGGGTCGCCGGGTGTTTGTTGATGGTCGTTTATCGACTCGTCAGTACACAAGCAGCTCGGGTGAGGCCCGCACATCGCTAGAAGTTAGAGCTTTCAAGGTAGTTTTTCTTGACTCTCCTGGCGGTGAATCGACGGGAGCGGGTGCACCGATGGAAGCCCAATCTTATTCAGCAGGGCCATCTGGCCCGCCAGCTCAGCAGGCTCCTGCTGCTGCAAATAACCCATCAGAAGACGTGGAGGAACTGCCCTGGTAGCAGTTTCCATGCGGGGCGAGTTTGGCAAATTGTCGAATAGTTCTGCTGTCCTTTCCGCGAGGTAAAAAATGACAACCCCCCGAACAACCCAAGGTGGCGCATCCCGCCCACCATTCCGCCGTGGCGGAACCCGACGTCGACGCCAGTGTTACTGCAAAGAGAGTACCGTTGACTACAAAGATGTTTCAAGCATCCGACGATTCATCACTGACCGTGGTCGCATCGAAGCCGGCAAAAAGTCGGGTAACTGTGCAAAGTGCCATCGAAACTTGACGACCGCTATTAAGCGTGCGCGTCATTTGGCTCTCCTTCCTTACGCTCCTGATCATCTTCGTGTAACCGGAGGTGTTTCCACCGGTGGAAAAATCTCAGACGAAGAAGAAACGACTACAGAAGAAACAGAGGCTGAAGCGTCTGAAGTTACTGCGGTAACTGAAGAAACTCCAGCTGCTGAAGCCGCTGAGGAATCAGTAGAAGAGACTGAGTCAGAGGAAACCGAAGACGTTCCATCTGAAGATGTTCCAGAAGCCGAAGAAGACAGTTCTGACGAAGAAGAGAAGTAACCTCTTCTTGCAGACAATTCAACGTTAGTAGGGCCGAGGCGTCGCTATAGAAGTGAACCCGGCCGCAGCAGTAGCAAGCGCCGAAAATGTCCACAGAAGACTCAAGTGAAGATCGTAACGAAGAGCAGCAGCCAGTAGTCGGAGATCCTATTCCCGACTACGAAGCCGGTCGCCGCAGTATTACTGTACGTGGCGGAAAAACCCGCCGCGATATGGTCAACGAAAAACGCCAGTTTCAGGTTAAGACTCGACCATTCATGCTCGTTGGTTTAGTGGTCTTGATCGGTCTTTTGGCGATTCCTGTTTACGCCTATTTTCAAAATTACGTATTTCCACCGCGTGAGCTTGCTCTCAGAGTCGAAGACACTGAGTACACCCGCGGTGACGTAGTCAACTTCATTCGTTTCAATCAACGGATGAGTGAAAATCTGGGTGTTCCATTTGAAATTGGAAACTCGCTGTTTGACTCTTTGCAGACCTTGCAAGAGAACGAACTGGCGTTCCAGCTTGCACCTCGCTACGGCATTGCTGTAAGTGCCGAGGATGTTGACGAACGGTTGAGTTCAATCCTTGGTTTTGTAGCCGTTACCGTTGCAGAACTAGAGTCTCAGGAATACAAGAATAATGTCGAGGAAGCCAAGCGGCAGTTCATTCATCGTATTGGTATCGATGAAGCGGTTTTCCGTGATTTCATTCGGAAGAGTATGTTCAAAGAGCAGCTACGCGAAGTTATAGGCGACACGATTCCTCGCGTTCAAGCTCAGGTGCACATCTATGAAATTATCACACTCTCGAACGACTCAGAAGATCGTCGGGCTATCGAACGTGATTTAGTTGCGGGAATGCCTATCGAGAACGTAGTGCTCCAGCATTCCGTCGATCCGAACGTTAAACGAAATTATGGTGACATGGGATGGAAGCCATTTGGTGTTATTCCAGAACTCGATGCTCTCATGTTTGGTCTCGACGGTGATGGGAAACGGTTATTGCCGGTTCGAACACCGAGCAGTCCGCGTTTTGACGAAGAGAACAGCTGGTGGTCTTATCTGGTAGTTAGTGAAGTCAGTGATGCTCGAGAAATTGATGCGGAAAACTTCAATCTACTGACCTCTCGTGGCATGACAATTTTCTTCAACGAAGAACAGCGTAATTTCGGCCTTCATATGGTTTTGGATAGCGCAATCTTTGATTGGGTGAACAATCAAGTTCGTCTGTCAGCAATTATTCCTACCCCGACTCCGGTACCGTTCGGCTTTACCGGATCAGCTCAACAGGTCGGACCGTAGGTAATGTCAGATTCAGCAATGATTGATAGCCAACCTACGGGTATTGGTCTGATAGGTCTTGGCGTAGTCGGTTCTGCAGTGGCGAATGCGATTAGCCAACGACATCGTTCGGATGACCCTAGTGTTTCGCTCAATGTAGTTGCAGCTGTTGTTCGAGATGCTTCACGTAAACGTGACGTGACTATCGATTCCAATGCGATTTCAACAAATCTTGAAACTGTAATTGCCAACCCTGAAGTTGGAATCGTCGTCGAATTAATGGGTGGCGTCGATCCGGCGTTCGACTACATAACCAGTGCCCTAAAAGCTGGCCAGCATGTGGTTACGGCCAACAAAGAAGTTATGGCGAAGCACGGCAGCGAACTGCTTGTCACTGCTGCTGAAAATGATGCTTGCTTGTACTACGAAGCTAGTGTTGCAGGCGGCATACCGATCATCGGTCCACTGATGAACGATCTGACGGCGAACAAGATTCAGAGCATCCGCGGAATCATCAACGGAACAACGAATTTTATTCTTACGAAAATGGCCCATGAAGACGCCGATTTTAACGACGTTCTGGCAGAAGCGCAGGCACTCGGTTACGCTGAATCCGACCCGACTGCGGATGTCGATGGGTTCGATGCGCTTTATAAGATTTCTGTTCTCGCTCGTCTTGCGTACCACACCGAAGTGCCGGTTGATGCGATTCATCGAGAGGGCATTCGTGAGGTTCACGCAAAAGATTTCCGATACGCCAGCGAACTTGGCTACACTATCAAACTTCTCGCAGTGGCTCAGGCGAACGCAGATTCAGGTCTGCTTGCCAGAGTGCATCCTGCATTGATTCCACTTGATGTTCCAATGGCTTCAGTGAACGGCGTATTGAACGCTGTTGAAGTCGAAGGTGATCTGGTTGGACCGCTTTGGTTCCAGGGACCTGGAGCAGGACCAAACCCGACAGCTAGCGCTGTTATGGGAGATGTACTTAGAATCGCGAACGGTGCTGTAAACGATGCCGGATCATCGACGCTGCCTGAATCATTTGCGATAGCATCGATGTCGGATCACGAGTGTCAGTACTACATTCGATTGACGGCTTCTGATCGGCCTGGAGTGC
>Ga0209403_10001143_pt1 | contig 35389 bp, 29 predicted proteins | sample ArcticOcean_MG_C_8_FD_187440 | JGI IMG/M metagenome (GOLD analysis project Ga0209403, IMG submission 187440) | Marine microbial communities from western Arctic Ocean - ArcticOcean_MG_CB11_86 (SPAdes) (version 2) | ecosystem: Environmental > Aquatic > Marine > Oceanic | place: Arctic Ocean...
GTCATGGGTCCCGTCTGGGTATACGACGGTTGGAACGGTGCGTCCGCCGTTTTGTAGCTTGTTGATTTCTGCCAACGCGTCGTCGTCATCATCGACGTTGAACTCTTCATATGGGATTTCTTGTTCGTCTAGGAAGTCTTTGAGCATGCGGCAGTAAGGGCACCAGTTGGTACTTAATACGCGGAGCGGTGTCTGTGTGGTCATTCTGGGCTCGAGTTCCTCTGTTGTGTGTTTGAACGGTGCCGGTGCATCTCGACAATGTGTTTGATGTGGAATGGGGTTCGCTGATTCAACCGGCCAGTTAGATCGTCTTCTCCATCCCCTTCACACTCTTCGCGCTTGCAAAAGAAACGTGTTGTCGCCTTGCCGATGCGTCTACAACCTCAGTATCGGTTGTTATGTGGGAGAGAGAAGATGGTCAGCTGAGCGCTGAGATCTCTGTGAACATGGCTCGGAATATGGCTGCTCCGTCCTCTCCACCAATCAGTGGGTCGCAGGCCCTTTCGGGGTGCGGCATCATGCCGAGGACGTTGCCGGTTTCATTGATGATCCCGGCGATATTGTTCACCGAGCCGTTCGGGTTCCACTTGGGAGTGACTTCGCCGGCCGGTCCTGAGTATCGGAACACGACCCGCTTGTTCGCTTCTAACTCGGAGATTGTGTCCTCATCCGCCTGATAACTACCCTCGCCATGTGAGATCGGGACCCTGAGCAGGTCGCCTGATCTCGCGGTGTGGCTGAACATTGTCCGGTCGTTCTCGACCCGGAGATCGGTCCACTCGCAGCGGAACTCTAGGTGGTTGTTTCGCATGAGAGCACCTGGAAGCAGCCCGGCTTCGCAGAGAATCTGAAACCCGTTACATATGCCGATCACGCCGCGGCCGTCTACTGCGAACTTCGAAACCGACTCCATGACCGGGGAGAAGCGTGCGATGGCCCCTGCTCGAAGGTAGTCGCCGTATGAGAAGCCACCCGGCACTACCAGTGCGTCGAATCTATCGACGTCGGTGTCGGCGTGCCAGACGTACTCGATCTCTTGACCGAGCGTTTCAAGTGCATGACCGCAATCGCGGTCGCTCCATGTGCCTGGGAATACGAGGATGCCGAATTTCATAACGAAATCGTAACCGACCCCCGGACGATGCGAAACAGGTCTGCTATTGATACTCTTCGGGAAATAATCAATACCGGCAAGTCGGCACAAAACAGAAGGACCGGTCAACAACCGGTCCTTCTATCTTTAGACACTACCGTAGGCAGTGACGTTACATGTTCTTGCGTTGCGCCTTTAGGCTCTTGCGGCGCTTTCCGGCGGCCTTCTTCTTGCGAAGGTTCGTCGGCGGCTCGAAGTGCTGACGGCGACGGGCCTCGGACAGAGTCCCTTCCTGCTGAACGCGCTTCGTGAAGCGACGCAGCATGCTTTCGAAGCTCTCGCCTTCAGAAATTCGTATCTCCGGCAAATTCGTCCTCTTGGTACTCAGAATTAACATCAACGTGATTACATCTAATCGGTTCTTATAAGCTTAGGCAGGTACAGGTGGAACGGTCAAGTCGCTAGCTACGAAATGGTCTGGCCATCCAATAACATCGAGGCCGCGCGCCTGACGCGTGCGACAGAACGATCGCGTCCAAGCGCAACCATGGTGTCGAACAGAGGTGGGGCTACTTTGCGCGCCGTGAGCGCTACCCGTAAAGCTCCAAACAACTGCCGGGGTTTCAAATCCAGCGTGACGCAGAGAGTTCGGAACTGCACTTCAAGCGGCTCTGCCTCAAACGGTTTTGCGAACTCGAGAGCGGTCGCTGCGGACTCCAGCGCTGACGCCGTCGCGGCTTCGTCCATGCCCTTCTGTACGATCTCGAACGGTACTAATTCGATCTCGTCCTGAAAAAAATACGCCAACATCCCTGAAATCTCTTCGCGATCGATCTTCTTCAGTCGTTCATGAACGAGCGGCACGAGTTGGGTCAGGTAATCGCGGTCGATCGGCCGGGAAATTGATTCCGGCAGACCGTCTGGAGCTTCGAGTTCGGGGAGAAGCATCTTGGAGAGGGTTTCGACCGGCAACTGGCGGATATAAACACCGTTCATCCACTCAAGCTTCGTAATGTCGAAGATTGAGGGCGCAGCGTTTAGTCCATCAAGACTGAACTTTTCCACGATCTGTTCGCGTGTCATCACCTCTTCATCGTCGGCCGCGGACCAGCCGAGTAACGACAGGAAGTTGAACATCGTCTCGGGCAAGAAGCCCTTGTCCCGGAATTCGAGCAGGGCGGTGTCACCGTGGCGCTTCGACAGTTTGGAGCGGTCCGGGCCGAGGAGTATCGATAGGTGAACGAACACCGGTGGCTCCCATCCAAACCCGTCGTACATCATCACGTGCCGGGGCGTGGACGAAATCCATTCCTCGGATCGCAGGACGTGCGTGATGCCCATTTCGTGGTCGTCTACGATGTGCGCCAGATGGTAAGTGGGATAGCCGTCAGACTTCAGGATCACGAAGTCCTGCAACAAGGACGGGTCGAAAGTCAACGGGCCGCGCAAGACATCGTTGAACACGACCTCGCCCTCGAGCGGGACTTTGAATCGGACGACGGTGGCCAGGCTCTGCGCCCTGTCCGCTTCGCGTTCCTCGTCCGACTTGTTTCGACAGTAACCGTCGTATCCGGTCGATTTCTTTTCCGCACGCTGGCGCTGCCGTAGTTGGTCGAGTCTCTCGGGAGTGCATGTGCACTTGTAGGCGTGGCCGTTCTCGATCAATTGTTGGGCCGCATCTGCGTACTTGCCGAGCACTTTGCGCTCAGATTGCACGTATGGCTCAAATGGTCCGCCTTTGCCGGGGCCCTCGTCCCAGTCCAGACCGAGCCATTCGAGCGCCCCGAGAATTCGGTCCACGGAACCATCGAGCATGCGTTCACGGTCGGTATCTTCTATGCGGACGATGAACTGGCCGCCTGTGTGCCGGGCAAAGACCCAGTTGAGGAGGGCGGTGCGGAGATTTCCCACATGTGGGTCTCCGGTCGGACTGGGCGCGTAACGAACGCGTACGGGCCCGATGTGAGATGTTTCAGTCATGAGGTCAAAAATAATATCATCCGTGATGCGGAATTTGTTTGGGCGTGGTTCGGTAATTGGCGGTTGTGCTGGTAATTGAGGCGCGGTCACGGTCGTATTGTCATCGCGAGCGAAGCCGAGAAACCTTCGCCAACGGAGGGTTCAGTGAACCAAACATGTTCTGTCGAATACCTTTGTGCTCCCTCACCCCGACTCCCTCCAGCCGGGAGTGTGAGCTACTCGCGGCGCGCTGCGTCCAGGGACGTCTGCAGGTCTTCAGGGAGTGGCGAGTCCAGTTGCATCGTCTCGCCCGTTATCGGGTGTTTGAAGGCCAGGGTTGACGCATGGAGGAATTGGCGGCTCAATCCTCCAGGGCCTCTTGCGGCTCGCCCGTACATGCCGTCTCCGACCACCGGGTTACCTATCGATGACAGGTGGATTCGGATCTGGTGGGTTCGTCCTGTATCCAGCACAAGTTCCATCAAGGTCGTACGTGATAGGCGTTCCAGCACGCGAAATCGCGTGCGAGCCTCGCGTCCGTCTTCGACTATGGCCTGTCGCTGCCGATTGCGTGGGTCGCGTCCTAGCGGCGCGTCGATGAGCCCCTCGTCCGTCTCAGGACCTCCCCGGACCAGGGCTGTATAAACACGTCGAACTTGTCGCTCCCGGATCATCTCGGACAGTATTTCGTAAGCGGCCTGCATCCGCGCTACTACCATCAGGCCGGATGTATCACGGTCAATCCGGTGGACTATTCCGGGTCGTTCTGGCTCGCCCACCTCTCGAATCTCCGGGAAATCGAACAGTAGGCCATTTACCAGCGTGTCGGAGTTATGCCCGGGTCCAGGGTGGATGGTTATGCCGATCGGCTTATCTACGACCAGAAGATGCTCGTCTTCATATACGACGGTGAAGGATTGGTTGGTAGCGACGAGTTCAGACTTGTCCTCCGCCTCCGGCAGTTCCACCCGAATCTCGGCGCCGGGAAGAATCGTGTGGGCCGGTCGTGTCTCGATTTCACCGTTCACGGACACTGCTCCGGCACGAACAAGGCGCTGTGCAGCGCTTCTGCTGAGGTCTTCGATCCCCTCGGCGAGGCAGACATCGAGGCGGCGTTTTTTCTGTGGTCCTTCAAAATGGAACAGTGATGTCGTCACTCCGTCAATTCCTTGTCTCGTCGGTTGGATGGGGTGGTGACTCTGGATCACCACCACCTATTGCGAGCGCCGATCCTGTCTTATCTCCACGTTCCCCGAACAGGGCAAAGTAGGCGATCAGAGCGACGATGCCGGTGATGATCGCGGAGTCTGCGATGTTGAAGATGGGCCACGGTCCGACATCGAGGAAGTCGACTACGTAACCGTGCCGGAAGCGGTCTAAAAGGTTCCCAAGCGCTCCCCCGAGTTGCAACCCTAGGGCGGTGCGGGTAAACCATGAAACCATGGCCGCTTCCCGGTAGAAGTAGGCTATCAATGCGACGGCGACGATCGAGACGAAGGTCAGCAGGGTACCGTTGTCCTGGAACAGTCCGAACGCCGTGCCGTCATTACGCACATACGTGAACCGAAAGAACCCATCGACCGGCCATGATGCCCCGATGCCGAGGTTGTTCAACACAAGTTGTTTCGTGATCTGGTCGACCACGAGGGCTGTGATCAGGATGCCAACCAACAGCGGGTCGCGGAAGGCACGCCATGACGACTGTCGGGACGGTGGTTCAGATTCTTCCGAGACAGGGGTGACCAGCGCCGCGTGGTGAACCGGCGTTGCCGGTTCTTCCTCAGCGCCGTGGTCGCAGGATTCACTCATCTTGTGGGGCTCAGCCTTTGGACTTATCTCATCGGCGCTCAATTAATTATAAACAGCGATACGCTCATGTATTGAAGTATATGTACGTGGTGACGGGGAGTACGGCCTGCCTGAGTTAGATCAAGCTGAATGGTTGCGCACTCAGTGGTGTGGAGGGGGAAAATCTGGTCTGGTCCGGATCGGATCGGTTAAGCACCTATGGGGTTCCAGTGAGCCTCAGGGCAGCAGGATTCTGGCCATGAAGTCGCCTACTCGTTCTCCGATCTCCCGTTCGTATCCGCCAAGCATGTGATCTGCACCGTCAAGTGTTTCGAAATTTGTCTGCGATTTCATGCTTGATACAACTTCAGATAGCCCTTCTGGATCGACCATTCGGTCCCTTCCCCCGACAACGAAATAGCACGGCCGCGTATCATCGCTAAGTGAGAATTGCTTTATGGCTGCGACCGGGGGCGAAACGAAAGCGAGCGCCCGCGCAGACGTAAGGTTGGTTGAGGCGCGTGCAATCGCCGCCGCGCCGAACGAATAACCGACTAGGCCCAAGCGAACGCTGTTGACCATCTCCCAGTCATCGAACAGTTGTAGCCCCATCTCCAGGTCCCTGGCCGACGTTTCGTTCAACTTCTCCCCCTCAACGGATTGACGAAAGTTGAATCTCAAAGAAGCGATTCCTCTGTTCGACAACGCGCTGCAAATGGCAACCACAACCGGCGAATTCATGTCACCGCCGAATAACGGGTGTGGATGGCACACAACAACGCCGGAATACGGAGCCTCTCCAAGGGTAGGCTGCACGATGATGCCGTTGACCTGATCGCCGTCGACCTCATAGCTGACGAGCGCCTCATTTATCGGCAAGTTTAATGGCCTCTCATGGTTATCTGTTTTTCGGAAATTGATTGACTGCGATGGCCCGTGTCCGACGCTGTCGAGTTAAGGACGGTCCGCGCTGCTAGAATTCCCGCGGCAACACATTGGCAGCACCGGCGCAGTTGTTCAGGGTACGCCCTGATATCGTCATAAACTTCCAGAAACTGGCAAATCCCACAGGTTAAATGAGGCAACCGAATGATCCGTGTCGATCTCCGAAGTGACACCGTGAGCCACCCGAGTCCAGAAATGCGCAAGGCGATGTACGAGGCCGAGCTGGGCGACGACGTGTACGGTGATGACCCGACCACGAATCTTCTGGAAGAACGAGCTGCCGAAATGCTCGGTAAAGAAGCGGCGGTGATTGTCAGCTCCGGGACGCAGAGCAACCTCGTTGCGTTACTGGCGCAAGCCGGCCGGGGCGACACGGTTCTGATTGGCAACAAGAGCCACATCCTGAACGCAGAGGCGGGCGGAGCTTCGGCACTTGGTGGGATCGTACTTATCCCCCTACAGACCGACCAGCGCGGCACGATGGACCCGACGGAAATCAGGCTTGCGGCAGCACCAAAAGACCATCACAAAGCGCCGGTATCGCTACTTTGCGTCGAGAACACGCAGAACGCCGCTGGTGGAACTGCTCTATCACCTGAAGAGATCAAGGTCATGGCCGATGCGGGGCGCCAGTACGGGCTGCGGGTTCACATGGACGGAGCACGTCTTTTCAACGCCGCCATTGCGCTTGAGACCCCGGCCGCTGAGCTGGCGGCTGAAGCTGACACCGTCGGTTTCTGCCTCTCAAAAGGATTGGCATGCCCTATCGGGTCGGTCCTTTGTGGGGATGCCGATGTGATCGAAGAGGCGCGTCGCTGGCGCAAGATGCTGGGCGGTGCAATGCGGCAGGTTGGCGTCATAGCAGCCGCAGGGGTTGTGGCGCTGGACACGATGATCGATCGCATGGCCGATGATCACGCCAACGCACGAAAGCTTGCGAGCGCCCTGGCAGAGATGCCCGGTATTGAGATCGATCTGGCCAATGTAGAGACTAATATCGTCCGCTTCGGTGTGCCTGCCCACAAAGGCATGGAGATTCAAGGTCGTTTGAAAGATGAAGGCGTGTTGATAAATGGCGGGGATTCTGATCTTCGTTTCGTGCCGCACTACGGCATAGACAGCGAAGACATCGATATCGCTATCAACGCAATGGACAAGGTGATGGCCGAGGTCGCCGATTAACGATGACAACGTATAAAGGAACGATAGGGATACTTACAGGAGGCGGCGATGTCCCGGGTTTAAATCCGGCCATTCGGGCGGTCACGATCAGGGCGAATCGTGAGGGATACCGGGTAATCGGTCTTCGCCGAGGTTGGGCCGGGCTTGTGGACATGGTCCCTGATAAAGATGCGGACAACAGCCTCAACTTCCAGTCATTGGATGAAGACGATGAAGTTAACCGGGCCGCGCGGACGGGCGGCACCTTCTTGCATTCCTCGCGTACGCGTCCCAGTCACCTCCCCAAGGACGTCGTTCCGCCGCACCTGCGGGAGCTATATACCGATGACATTAATGACCTCACGCCCACGATTCTGAAAAATCTTGAATATCTCGGGGTCAACTACCTGATACCCATTGGCGGCGACGACACGCTCAGCTACGCGCATCGCCTGCACACGGAAGGCGTCAATGTGGTGGCGATTCCGAAGACTATGGACAACGACGTGCCAGGTACCGACTACTGCATCGGCTTCGGGACGTGCGTTTCACGCACCATCCAGATGGTCCACGACCTTCGCAGTACGGCAGGTTCGCACGAACGCATCCTCGTTATCGAGGTGTTTGGGCGTTACGCGGGTTTCACGGCGCTACTGCCCACGATGGCCGGCGCCGCTGATAGATGTGTGATCCCGGAGCATGAATTCGACATCGGTCACCTGACGGAATTGCTGGTCGATGATCGGAACCGGAACCCGAGCCGCTATTCGGTGGTGCTGGTCTCGGAGGGTGCTTCGATGTCGGGAGATATGTCTTTTGAGGGCGAAGGTACGGACCAGTACGGTCACCGACGGCTCGGGGGCATCGGTGACCAGGTGGCATCTCAGATCTCCGACATTTCGGCCAAATACAACAACGGGACCCGAGTGAACGTGACCAGCCAGCGTCTTGGCTACATGGTTCGTGCTGGAGCCCCCGACGCGCTTGATTCTGTTGCACCTATGGCGTTTGGGAACCTTGCGATGGATCTGGTGACAAAGGGTGCTTCAGGCAGGCTCGTCGGCATCCGGAACGGCGTTTACGACAGCGTCGAACTTGATGTTGTTGACGGCCCCCACAAGGTGGTCAATGTGGAGAAGTACTACAACACGGACCGATTGCGGCCGAGCTACGAAATGTTCGGCGGAACGCCGCTTTTCTTGTCATAGGCGTTGAACGCCATATGTTCGATTCGGATGCGACTGATGAATTGAAGCAGGCACTCGGCTAAAAGCAGACACTGAGGCTTGTCTTCGAAATGATGTGTTCCTCCATATAGATATTGCATGGTGAGGAAGTTCGCACGGAGGTGGAAGTTCTAGCGCGTTTTCGTTGCACCGGGTTCTTTTCGTCAGGTTCGGCACATCCTTCGAGAGCCTCAGGAGATGGAGTGGTCGGGCGGCGTGCCTACGAGGATGTCGAGTTCGCCTCTACTCCTGCTCCGTATCCGCCGGGGCGTGGCCATAGCGGCCGTCTTTCCATAGGCGTCGTAGTCGGTCGCCTATGCGCGGCTCGAAACCCTGATCGCCGGGCTCGTAGTAGCGATGTCCACGTACGTTTTCGGGCCTGTTTTCCATTGCGGAAAAATTGTCCTCGAAGTCGTGAGAGTACTTGTAACCCTCGCCGTGTCCCATGTCCTTCATCAGTTTCGTCGGCGCGTTTCGGAGGTGCATTGGTACTGGATCGTTTCGAGTGTCTCTTACGTCCGCCAGCGCCTTGTTGATCGCCATGTATGCCGAGTTGCTCTTTGGAGCGCTCGCTAAATAAACCGTCGCCTCAGCGAGAATGATGCGGGCTTCTGGCATGCCGATCAGGTGGACCGCCTGCTGCGCAGCGACTGCCACCCGAATCGCTTGGGGGTCGGCCAATCCCACGTCTTCGGCCGATGCGATCACGAGTCGTCTGGCGATGAACATCAAATCCTCGCCGGCGTCCAGCATCCGGGCTAGCCAGTAGAGCGCCGCATCCGGGTCTGAGCCGCGGATCGTCTTGATGAAGGCGGAGATGGTGTCGTAATGAAGGTCGCCAGTTTTATCGTAGCGCGACTGCTGCTGGACAGCATTTTCGACCGTCTCGATTGTCACCAGCCGGGCGCCATCCTCCGACGGCTTGGTCGACGCTACCGCAAGCTCAAGCGAATCCAGTCCGTGGCGGGCATCGCCGTTCGCCACCCGAACCAACAGTGCCTGGGCCTCATCTGTGAGCGTTGCTTCTGGTTCGCCTGCACGTAACTCCGGGTCCGTCAGTGCGCGGTGGATCAGTGCCGAGATGTCTTCATCTGCAAGCGGCTCAAGGCGGAAGACGCGGGCACGGGACAACAGAGGACCGATCACTTCAAATGACGGGTTCTCGGTGGTGGCGCCGATTAGCGTTACGGTGCCCTCTTCCACGTCTGGGAGGAGGGCATCTTGTTGCGATTTGTTGAAGCGGTGGATCTCATCCACGAAAACGATTGTCGGACGGCCCTCCATCCCTAATCGCTCTCTAGCCGCCTGTACTGCGGTACGGATATCACGGACGCCTGCGTTGACGGCGCTGATGCTCTCGAAATGTGACTGGGTTACGGATGCGATCACTCTTGCGATGGTCGTCTTGCCGGTGCCGGGCGGCCCCCAGAGGATCAAGGACGGCACACGATCGGCTTCTATTGCACTCCGAAGCACCTTGCCATCGCCAAGGATGTGAGTCTGGCCCAGGATTTGATCAAGAGATTCGGGTCGCATTCGCGCAGACAGGGGAGCGGACCTGCGGGCGATCTCTTTACGTCTATGGTCGAAGAGGGTCATTTTATTTACCGGCCCTCCCTGAGGGTTAGGAGCCTAGCGACGACCGTCCGGTGGTGGAAGCGGGGAGGAGTTATGTGAGTTCTTGCGGGTAGCATACCGGTCGCCCGTCTTTAGCTCGGCGATCGTGACTCCGTCTCCACCCATTCCATACGATGCGGGGTAGGATTTGTCGACCAAATTGTGGGCCTTGAGGTGTTCCCGGACCGCCTGCTTCAATCTGCCAGTTCCATGTCCGTGAACGGCGTGTATGACGGGGGCATTCGCAGCGAAACAAACCTGTAAATGCTTGTCCAGCACGATCAACGCGTCCCGAATGAAAAGGCCATGGAGATCGATATTGAAATCGACAAAAGCAGCGTCGAACCCCGGTGTTGGTGATGGAGGATTACGAACCTTTTTGCGTTTACGTGCGGGTGACATGTTCTATCGATTTTACTGGGCGTCCTGTTTGAATAATCGCCGAGCTACATCATGCAGGTAACGCCGCCAGTTCTGGAAGTCGTGGCCTCCGCCCGTCAGATGGGCGATATGGTCAACACCTTGTTGATCCATCCAGGCAAGTAGAGCCCGGTTCACATCGTAAAGGTGATCGAGATCGCCGCATCCAATCCAGAGCAGGTTGGGGGAGGGGGCGTCGGCTAGTCCGCTGCCGTACACATCCTCGAATTCTGATTCGCGGATGGCCGAGCTAAATCCGGCTATCCAGCCAAACTTGTCCAGGTTGCTCAACCCAATGGCGAGCGACTGACCTCCGCCCCCTGAGAGCCCGGCGATGGCCCGATTGTTTCGATCCGATAGTATCCGGTAGTTGACCTCGACCTCTGGGACGACGTCTGTGAGCAATTCGTTTTCGAAGAGCTCGATGTTCTCGCTAAAACCTATACTTCCTGATTCCCGGCTTATCTGCGGGTAGGCTCGGCCGTAAGGCATCACGACCAACATAGGCACAGCAGCGTCGCACGCGATCAGATTGTCGAGGATGAAGTTAGCACGGCCTTCGTTCGTCCAGTTCGCCTCCGATCCGCCGGTGCCGTGCAAAAGGTAGAGGACGGGGTAATGCTGATCACCGCTGGTCTCGTATTCGGGCGGTGTGTAAACGTACATACGCCGTGAGATGTCCTGTGCGCTGGATCGGTACCAGCGCATCGTTACGTTCCCATGCGGCACGTCATCGATCTCGTAAATGGCTGGCACGTCGCCGGGGACCTCTACAAAGTTGCCGAGAGTACGTTCGTTTTGGGAGACCTCTGAATTGTTGGGATCGTTTACGGCTGCGCCATCGACGATGAAATTGTATCGGTAGATGTTCGGTTCCACCGGACCGACCGTGATCTCCCAGACGCCTTCGTTGTTCTTCGACATCGATTTTGGAGGGTCGATGAACTCACCTCTTGCGCTAGAGCTCAGACCGTGGAAATGGACCTCACGCGCGTTGGGCGCCGCAAAACGGAACGTCGCCGTTCGGTCTTCATTGACGACCGGAGATACTACATAGGTTCGGTTTCTTGAGAAATTGGTGGGGTCGCTAATGGTCGCCATTGTGTACTTCCTCCGGGGATCCCTGAAATCTCAGACTTTAAGGGCCGACTTCACGGCTTCAACCACGATAGCGGACTGGCCATCCGATACCGTTCGAGGGTCGAATACCACGAGGTCGTCTGCTATTCGGGCGATCACGGGTGTCGGCCCTGAGCGGAGGCGCCGGGCGAAAGCATCCGGTGAATCGGGCGGGGTTACAGCCAGCAATGTGGTGGTGAGTGTCTCGCCCGGCAGGCTACCGCCGCCAACGGTTGATTGACCTTCACGAAGACTTACGGCTGGTGAGTCGATCTCTTTCAGCCAGCCTTTGGCCGTTTTGGTGATCGTATCCACGGACATCGAGATCATGCGCCAAACTGGGATCTCTTCGTGTGCTTCTTCCTTTAGGAACGATGTCAGGGTCGCCGAGAGCGCGGCGAGCCCCATCTTATCGATCCGTACAGCGCGCGCTAGCGGATGCTGGCCAAGTCGCTCTACCCACTCAGCGTTGCCGGCGATGATCCCCGCCTGGGGCCCGCCGATTAGCTTGTCTCCAGAGAAAAAGGACAGTTCGACGCCGGCATTGACGCTTTGCTGAACAGTGGGTTCGGGAGCCAGGCCATACTGTGTCGTATCCAGCAGGCATCCGCTTCCGAGATCGTTCAGCACGGGCACGCCGCGTTCGCACCCTAGCGTGACGAGTTCGTCCAGTTCTGCCTCGTGTGTGAAACCGATTACGCGAAAGTTGCTGGGATGGACCTTGAGGATCGCTGCGGTATTTTCATTTATCGCAGAGGCGTAGTCACGAACATAGGTTCGGTTGGTGGTGCCGACCTCAACCAGTGTTGCACCGGATTGCCTTAGTACGTCCGGGATACGGAACCCGCCGCCGATCTCCACGCCCTCACCCCGAGAGACGATCACCTCTCTTGGCCCGCCTGGTCCGGCCACGGCGCTAAGGCCGAGCATTATGGCCGAGGCGTTGTTGTTGACCACGAGGCCGGTTTCTGCACCGGTGACTTCTGCAATTAATCGGCTGATATGTGCCTGTCTTGATCCACGTGACCCTTCGCTCACATCAAACTCGAGATCGCTGTAACTCCCGGCGGCCGCTTTGACGGCGGCCATCGCCGGTTCGCTCAGTGGAGCACGACCCAGGTTGGTGTGGATGATCACGCCGGTTGCGTTCACGAGCGGCCGTGGCCACGGTGACCACTCCTCTTCAGCGCGCGTCATGATATCCGCCGCAAGTTGTTGCAGCGCTGGCGCATCTTTGCCTTTCCGAATCGAATCACGGGTGTCGTCAAGCTGCTGTCTCGCAAGGCTCACAACGGCCGCGTGAGAGTATGCTCCGGCCAGCCCACCGAGTACCAACTCTTGAAGGATCTGCTCCACGCTTGGTAGAGATCTGAACTGTGTATTTATATCTTCGTTTGTCATCGGCTCTCGCCCGGGTTGTGTACGTACGAGTCTGTAGTCCCCCGGCATGTCTACTTTGGAACCCTTAGCGCACTATAATAGGCGGCTGTTAGTTTGCGGAGATTTCCCTCAATCGTGAAAACCACGCTACCGTGTTGACAATTGGCCTGACCGGCGGGATCGGTTCGGGGAAAAGTGAAGCTTCTGGCATTCTGCGAGAACTTGGCGCGCTGGTCATAGACGCTGACATTGTGGGGCATGAAACGTATCGAAGTGGGCAGCAGGCCTGGGGCGAGATAGTCGAAGTCTTCGGCGACGAGGTCATCGGCTTAGATGGAGAGATCGACAGAAGAGAGCTGGGGAGGGTCGTGTTTGATGATCCCGGGAGCTTGAAGCGATTGACCGACATCGTCTGGCCTAAAATTCGTGAAGGCTTAAAGGATCGTATGGCAGGAGAACGGGATGGTGGGGGCACAGATGTCCTCGTAGTTGAAGCGGCCGTACTGTTTGAGGCTGGATGGGAAAGCCTGTTCGACGAGATCTGGGTGGTAACAGCCCACGAGAAAGATGTTTTGGAGCGGCTTGAACGCCAGCGCAATCAAAATCCGGAACAGACGCGCGCAAGGGTGCGTGCTCAGATGACTAATGAAGAGCGAGAGCAACGGGCCGACGTGATGGTCCGAAACGACGAAGACCGGGCGGCGCTCGCCGCAACGGTTAGAAAACTGTGGACCGATAGGACCCGATAAGGGTTCCAAATACATCCCAGGGAAGGCACAACGGGTAATGACGACAACCGAGTACCGGGAATATAGCGTTGAAGAATACACAGTCGCTGAGGAGCCGTTTTACGCTCCTCTGAGTGACGAGATAGATATCTTCACCGCCGCATATGAGCAAAGACTCCCGATCCTTCTGAAGGGTCCGACGGGTGTTGGGAAGACCCGATTCGTTGAGTACATGGCGTGGAAACTCAGCCAGCCATTGAGCGTTGTACAGGACGGGACAAAGGCGCCCGCGAGCAACAACGACCAGAGCGCAATTCCGCTTATTACCGTGGCCTGCCACGAAGACATGACGGCCAGCGACCTGATTGGTCGGTACCTTCTGGACGCCGATGGCACGCGCTGGGTTGATGGCCCGCTGACCCGCGCCGTCAAGGTCGGCGGGATTTGCTATCTGGACGAGATAGTCGAAGCCCGCAAGGACACGACCGTCATCATCCACCCGCTCACGGACCACAGGCGCATGCTGACCATCGACAAGCTCGGCCAGGTGGTCGAGGCGGCCGATGGGTTCCTGATGGTTGTCTCTTACAACCCGGGATACCAGAACGCCCTGAAGGACCTGAAGCACAGCACCCGACAGCGCTTTGTAGCACTTGAGTTCGACTTCCCGCCGCCCGAGGTGGAGATGGAGATCATCAAGCACGAGGCGGGCGTGGATTCTGAGATAGCGGAACAACTCGCGAAGTTGGGAGACAAGATTCGCAACCTCCGGGATCACGGCCTTGCAGAAGGTTCAAGTACCCGTGTCCTCATCTACGCGGCACGGCTAATTAAACAGGGCGTTGCACCGCGACGGGCCTGCCAAGTAGCCGTTACGTGGGGCATCACAGACGACGCGCAGATGCAACGCAGCGTGGACGAGGTCGTAACCACGATCTTCGCCTGATGACCGGAGATCCAAACGTCCCTGATGTGGCGCGAGACAGGGCTGGAGGAATGTCCCATGCCCTGTCTCGTGATCGGATCGAACGTGTGTTGCGTGAGCGGAGTGGTACCGGCGAAAACGACATAGTCGGTAGGCCGGCGGCGGTGCTGGTACCGTTTTGCATGGTCGGCGATGATCTGTCCGTGTTGTTCATTCGGCGATCACAAAACCTGCGCAACCACCCGGGACAGATGGCGTTTCCTGGGGGTGGAGTAGATGCTGGGGATAAAGGTCTCTCGGCTACCGCGGTCAGGGAAACCGTTGAAGAAATTGGCGTCGTTGCATCTGAAGTTGAGGTGTGGGGGACTCTTGACCCGCTACTGACAATCTCAGAATTTGCGCTCAGCCCGTTCACCGGCTGGCTCTCGCGCACAAGTGACCTGAGGTTAAGCGAGCGTGAAGTGAGTGAAGTGGTCACTGTGCCAGTATCCAGGTTAATGGATGGATCTTGTGATCGGGACGAGACTCGCAGATACGAATCTGGGTACGTCATACGGCCAACCTACGCATACAATGGCCGCGTTATCTGGGGATCAACCGGGATGATCGTTTCGCAACTAATTGATTGCCTCCGGAATGCTTGAAAGTTATTGCTTGAATTTATTGGCCTGGGGCCAGGAATGAGACAACTTGACCACTAACGATTCATCGCCAGCAGGTGACATGGGACCGGAGATGGCGAACATCGAAAAAGAACTTGAGCGGTTTCCTTCTGCCGTGCTTGAAAAGTATGTAGCGGCATACTCCGAACTAGAAAATCGGCTCCGTCCTCAGGACCTGCTTGACTGGGCCAACCATGCGCTTGCGATCGCTGGCAAGGCTGTACGTTCGTGGGAGGCAGCGGCGGAGTACCTGGAGGCCAGTCCGGCCGTCCAGCGTCAGCTTCCTTCCGGTCAGTTCATAAGGTGGGCCGCTATCGGCGGACGTCTCTGTGAAGATTCCCCAAGCCTCGCCGTTTCATTCTTCAAGGCCAGCCCGGACGCGCTCACGCGTCTCAGGCCGCGCTATGTGGACGACTGGGCCAACCTTGGCCGGGCTCTTTACAGGGGTACCTGGAAGTCCAGCAACCTGGCGTGCCATTTCTATGAAATCAGCCCACAGCTTCTCGAATCTCTGACGTTTGCCGAGTTCACACGGTTCGGTGAATCTCTCCAAGTGCTGTCGCGCCGGTCGTACGACCTTGCGGACGAATGCCTGGTCAAAGCGGCGCGATTGTTTCCGCGGCTTGGTGAGGATCGGGACGCTTTTATCACCGTGTCGCACGACCTTGCGGAACACTCATGGCGTGAGGTAAAGAGCCTCTACGATTCCGCATCGACTTCTCTAACGGCGCTTGAGCCTGCATATCGCAGCCGGCTGCTTATGATTGCCAGAAGGCTGATAGCGGTAGAGCAGACGGCCATCGGAGAGTTCTTTGCCGGGGCCAGTAATGCAGTGAACCACGTTCCTACTGAGTTCAGGCAGCGGTTGCTGGAGTTGGCGGAGGAGCCGCTGGCGTCATCGCCATCGTCCGTGAACCTGCTTATTACCCAGGCGCCGAACATTCTGGATCGATTGAGCCCCTCTCAGTTTGAGGAGTGGCACCGGGAAGGCATGCGTGCCATCGCAGAATCCCCGGAGTCTGGTCCTGCCTTTTACCGGCTGGAGTCAGCGCGCTCTCGCGAGTCTCTAGACCAACTTTCCTCGGGTGTAGAACTCAATCGGGTGAAGGATCTGCTGAGGACATACTGCAGTGCGCTATCCGCACGGGACATCGAGGTCAACGCAACCTCGATGATCGTCGACAAGAAAATCGGATGGGTGGACGAGCAGAGCGCAACGACCGAAGGCACCACGATCTATCTGCCGCCGGTGGCCGATCGCTTCCCTCAGAAGGACGAGAACTTCGGCTGGTACAAAGTCATCGCCACCCACCAGAGCTGCCACATAGAGTTCGGTAGTTTCGATTTCGATTTCGACACCCCCTCGACCCTGTTTGAGGACCTTCGTCCGCAAATGAAACCTGCAGTGAAGCTTGCGACCGACGCATCTGCCGTAGTTGCAGAACTTGCAGAGGCCGCGATACCCGGAATAAGTGTTCCAAAAACTCAGGAAGAAGAAGGCGGAATAGAGACGGCCTACCTGACAGACATGGGCCGGTTCTTTGACATGTTTACCGACCGAACCTTGGGACTGGACATCTTCACTGTGGTCGAAGACACGCGACTGGACTCCAGGATCTTGCACGAGTACCGGGGACTGGCCGCGAGCTACCTGCAAACTCAGGAATTTTCGCTGCGAGAACGCCCGCGTATCGAAGAGCTTCCGATGCGGGAGGCAATGATCGAATTCATCGTTCGACTCAGCCTGAGGCAGACCGGCAGCATCAAGGTCCCCAAGGACTTCACCGACATCGCACAGCAGATTCGCCGTCTCGTGAACATGCTGTCCGAGATAGGTGCCACAGTCGAGGATTCTGCCGAGGTGGCGACCCGTATTTACGCCATGGTTGCCGACGTGCCGAACAACACCATTCCCGAAGAAGAGTTCGAGGATGTTGACCTTGACGACGACATCCCGGACGAGGATGAAGAAGAGAACACGGACGAGATTCTTCAAATGTTTGGTGGTGAGGGTGAAAGCGCCGGCGAAGAGGCCGGTGAGGCTGGTGAGATGGACGATCAGGAGCAAATTGATGAAGAGTCGTATGACTCACCGGAAGACGTGGACTATCGCGGCGAGTTCAAGCCGGAGATGGCCCAGCTCCTGTCACAGATATCGATGGATTCCGCCGATTTCGACGGTGAGCCAGAGCCAATTACGCAGGAACAGCTCGAAGAGCTGCTGAAGAACTCCACGGAGCTTGAACAGGGTGAAATGGAGGAGGGTGAAGAGGGTCAACAGCAGCAGATGGATGAGATGCTGGAAAATCTGATGAAGGAGATGCAGCAGCGGGATCCGGACAACCAACAGTTTGGCGACGGACCGTTAGTCCATGTGCCAGAAGAGGGTGGCCCTCTCGAAGCTACTGAGCCGAAGACTTTCGTGTACCCGGAGTGGGACTTTCGTGCCAACGACTACAAGCCGAAATGGTGTGTCGTTCACGAAAAAGAGATGGCTGAGGGCGAGCCGCAGTTTTACCAGGACACGCTCAACGAGCACTCGGCGCTGGTTCGTGAGATCCATCGGCAGTTTGAGTTGGTAATGCCGGAGATGTTCCGTAAGGTGAAGCGGCTTGAGGACGGGGAGGAGTTTGACCTTGATGCTGTTATCGAGTCAGTCATCGATAGACGTACCGGCACGACGCCTAACGACAAAGTATTCTGGCGTCGGAACAAGGTCGAGCGTGATGTGGCTGTTGCTTTCCTTCTGGACATGAGCGCATCTACCGCAGAGGCTATCGACGATAACAAACGTCCGACCGATGATTGGGGCGCGCCGGACGATCCTGTCGAGTACATGGTCTGGCTGCGGTCACGTCGTGCGGAAGGGCTGAGACGGTCTTATAAACGCATCGTGGACATCGAGAAAGAGGGCATTATCCTCCTGACGAGCGCGCTTGAGCAGACCGGTGACATGTACGGAATTTACGGTTTCTCAGGCTATGGCCGGGAGAACGTGGAGTTCTACGTCATCAAGGAGATGGAGGAGCGCTGGAGTCCGTCTATCCCGAAACGGATCGACCGAATCGCACCGCTCCACGCGACTCGAATGGGACCCGCGATTCGCCACGCGACCAGCAAGTTGACGCAGGTGGATGCCAAGTCACGGATCCTGTTCATGGTTTCCGACGGCAGGCCTCAGGACCGCGGATACAGCCGTGAGGGCGTCGAGAAGGAGTACGCGGTGCACGACACTCGTGTCGCCTTCGACGAGGCTCGCAAGGAGGGCGTGACGCCGTTCTGTCTTACCGTGGACAAGAACGGGCATGACTACCTGAAGACGATGATGCAGGGCATGAGCTACGAGGTGTTGTCGGACATCACTATGTTGCCGACCAGGCTCCCCCAGCTTTATCGAGAGTTAACGCAGGCTTAAAGAAAAGGTTCGGGCGCAATCACCCGGGCCTTTTCGCGTCTTGGGTCTGAGGGGCTGACCACGGACCCTCGATATGAGCTACCACTATGTGTGACCATGAGGGCAGGCTCCTCGTGGGCAAAGTTTGAGCATGTCCGATGTTCGGACGTCATCCAGCGACGAGATCGTTCATCGCAAGTTCATCAGGATGACATTTCGTGGCTCATTTTCCTGGCGCAGGCGAGCGGGCTGATATTTCGCTCTTCAGGATGCCGACGGCCGCGCTATTCGCACATCCAGTGCGGCCGGCTGCCCGTTGGCCGACGCGTCGTATGCACGTTTTAACGCCGGAATGACTTCGCCCGTCGCTTCCACTTTCTTGCGGTGGACACCGCAAGAAAGTGCAATCTTTGCGTACTCGGGCGATGGGTATATCTCCATACCGACCCAGTGACTGGTGCGTTCCGAGACCCCTTCAGATGCCATACGGAGGCCTCCGTACCCTGTCCCTTTGTCGCCATGATAGCGCTGATTACTGATTCGGGAATAACAGGCCGGGCGGATTACGGGGGCAGGAACGGAAGTATCTTGTGCCCGGAGGAGCGAATGCCGGGATTTAGATCTGGTCCGCGGAGAGCGCCGCCAGCAACTGGACGATCGCTGTTGTGGCAGACCTTTGGATCACCCACTGTGGGTTCCGGCGCGGGAAGCGCCCCTGTGCCACGTGCGTTCCGGTATCAGACACCATGCCGATGTAGACGTTACCGTCGTCTAAGTTCACAGGTGTCACGGAAACCCCCACATCCGCCGACAGTGTTTCCCGCGCTAGCTGCGCCAGGGTCAGTGCTCCGGCAGGGTCGCTGGTTGCGGGCTCATGTCCGGCGTGGACTGGCCCTGAACCGGGCACAAGCGCTCCCCTGAAAAAATCTTTCTGTTCTGGCAATACATGGAGCATAGAAGCCATGGCCCCTGAGCTTGCGCCCTCAACCACCGCCAGTGTCTGTTTACGGTCGATCAAGATCGAAGCTGCGCGGCCGGCAGGGGTGTCATCGTCGGTTCCCCAGATCGAATCTCCGATGAGGTGGCGTATCTCTGCCTCGACCGGTTCGATGATCTTTTCGGCGGCTTTCCCATCAGGCCCACGACCGATCAACCTGAGGTGGATGCCTTCTGCGTGTGCGTAGATTCCGAGGTAAGGGTTCTCCTGCCCGAATAGATCAGACAGAATTTCATCGATGCCGCCTTCAGACAGGCCGTGTGTCTTCAGGGTTCGTGTTGCAGTTACGCCACTCCCGGAGATTTCGCCGAACCTTGGCCCCACCGTTGCTTCCCAGACTTCTTTTAACTCACGGGGTGGGCCGGGCATTATGACGATGTGTTTGCCGTCCTTCTCCACCCACCAGCCGGGCGCTGTGCCGTTCGGGTTGGGGATGCTCGTGGCGGAAGGGATAAGCGTGGCCTGTTTTATATTGGTGGGTGGCATCTCCATGCCGCGGCGGGCGAATACGTCCTCAAGCCAGGACAGGATATCTGGGTCCACCTTCATGTCTTCACCGACGGCGTTGGAGACGGCTTCGCGGGTTAGGTCGTCAGATGTCGGGCCAAGCCCCCCCGTGGAGATCACCACATCAGACCGATCCATGCCGCGCTTGAACGCGTCGGAAAGGTGGTCGATGTTGTCGCCGATGTGGGACATCCACCGGACGGTTATGCCGGTCCCTGAGAGCTGTTGTGCGATGTATGAGGAGTTCGTGTCAACTATCTCACCCATTAGCAACTCGTGGCCTACAGCCAGGATCTCAGCATTCATTTCGCTTTCCTCCGCATTAATGCGTGATCATCTGTTCTGAGTGCAAGGCATGGGATATTGAAATGGGAACAATTTCGGAGTCCAGACCACAGGGTGGCAAACCTACATCAGATTCACAAATAAGATACCGGAGAATGGCATGTATCGCTCTGGATCACGAGTAATCTGACACTCGGATCGGTAGGAAGTCCGATATGGAGCGGAAAATGGGCAGCTATTCGGCCGCTGCGGGTGCTTCCGCTGCCAGCGCTGACGGAAGGTCAAAAAAATCCCGTATCGACTGGCCCCACTCGGCATCGATCACGACCACGTCCGGCTGCTCATTGGCGAGGGCGTACATCCCTTTGCCGTCTTCCGTCAGATCGCCGAGGGTGATCGATACCTGGTTCGCCTGCCTCAGCCCTTGTTGGATCTCCACTTCAAAACGCACAGTCGCGTATGGGGATTCGCCATTTATTCCGTATTCAGCCTGTACGTCGTCGGTTGTATCGCCGACTTCTTTGACCCCGATAAATTGAGGATCAGCGAAAACATTCAGTTGGTCCACAACGACGGACGTCTCGACGTCCAGGTCGCCGTCGCAAACCGCATCCCCACTCAGGGGAAGGTTGCAGACGTGCCAGATGTCCGTATCTATGTTGAGCGCGAGCGCCCCGATAACCTCGTTTTCAATGAGGAACACGACTTCGGTAACGTCGGCGACGTTCAGGTCGAAACGCCATTGCGGGATCGGCGGATCTGCGATCAATCTATTGAGGACTTCGCCCCATGCTGAGCTGACCAGGACGAGTTGTGGGAACCCCTCGATTCGTGCGTAGTTACCGGACCGGTCAGGCGTTTCATCCCCAAGGAAGAGACGAACGAATGATCCGTCTTTAAGTCCGATGGTCACACTGGTGTCCGGTGTTTCAAGTCCATAAAGACTCGGGTCTCCGAAAGACGATTCCAGTTCTCTTTGTGATCGAGGTCCACCCAGGAGTGTGGTGATACCGTTCCAGCGTTGGCGGTCGACGGGCATCGTCTCGTCACCGGCGAAGATCCAGTAATTGTTCTCCTGGTCCAGCTCAAACGCCATATCGCCTGTTGGAGAGTCGATATCTAACCTGACAATGTCGCTCTCAGGAATCGTGTAAAAGAAAGGCGGTCCGCCGGATACTCGCTCGATGGATTGATCCGTGACGATGAACGTCACCACAATTGAAGACAGCGATACGAGTATCAGCAGGACGAGGAGTAAACGGAGGTTCAAGGTTTAGCGCCTCCGCCACCAGGACCAGACGCCGATGGCGCTGATCAACGACGGCATCAACAGCCAACCGGACCATCTCACGAAGTCACGCTCAGATCTGGTCAGTACCAACTCTCTGAACGCTTTGGTCTTAGAGCGGATTGAGATCAGTTCAAAGTCACGAACCGCCCAGTTGACCGCGTTGACGAGGAAGTCTCCATTTTTGGCGGACGAGAAGTAGCGGTCACTGGCAAAGTCTGTGTCTCCTATGACCACAATGTTCGTCTGCACTAACTCCCCATCAACGATCCGGGGAGCGAATCCGATAGGCGCTAGCGCTTCGACGGCGACGGCTACCGTGAATGGACCGGGCCGGTCTTCATCGATATCGAACGAGTCCGATTCACCAAGTTCTTCCCAACTGTTCAGCGTGGTAGTGGCGAGGCCTGTCAGAGTCAGGTGTGGCTCGCCGGTGGCCGTCCGTGGAATGCTGTCATCGGTAATAGTTCGTCCAATGAAGGTTGCGCCAGGCATGTAAATAACGTCAATTGGTTCGGTGATCGGGTGCGGCGGCTCAAACTGGCGGTTTGAACGTGTGAGTTGCAGGAAGTTGGTTTCTGGCGCGACGAAACTTGTCTGGTCCACCAGATGCCCGGTGCCGAGGGCTACCCCGAACTCGCCCATTAGATCCCCATACGAAGGATCGGGATCGGGCTCAAAGAGGAATATCACGCTCCCACCCCTCAGCATGTACTGCCGAAGAATGTCGGTCTCGTCGCGCAACTCTCCCGATGCGCTCACGAGCCCAGTTTTGGGGCCTGCGAATATCAGCGCTGCCGGGAAATCATCTTTACTGTTGCTGAAGATCTGTGGGAGCAGGTCGATCAATGTCGCTGTCGAGACACGGTAATTGTCCCTGATTAACGACAACGCAGCCTGAACGTAACCTTCGTCGTCGCCCTGAGTTGACGTGATATCCCGTTCCCCGTGGCCCGAGATGAAGAACACCTGTTTCTGGCGGATCTGGTTTACCACAAGCATTGCCGTGGTAATTCCTTGTTCGTCAAAGATGTCCGGGCCGTTTCTGGGATTTCCACCGACAATGATATCGGTACGCCTTGAATCGGTGGCTTCGATCACGATTGCAGGAGTCTGTGTGACCCCGAAGTCAGCGGCGACGTTTGGCTGAAGCACAGGGTCGATCAACCGGAAGGAAAAATCGTCTGCAGCGCGTCGTGAGAATTCCGACAGAAGGTCCTGTGTGTCACGCCAGGCTGCCGCGCCTTCGGCGGTATCGATTTGCAAGAAGACGGTCGCCTGTATCGGATCGCTTAACTCGCTCAGCAACTGAACAGTTTGTTCCGAGAGGCCGAATTGTTGGTTCGATGTGACATCGGTCCGCAGCCAACCCGGCGCGTTGTCCTGATCGCTGAGCCACCACAGTACGAAGTTCCCGAGCGTTAGCAGTGTGACGAACGCGACAACAACTATGAGAGTGTTGACTCCGTATCTACCCCTCCGCCCGAATACGGCCCGTGCGACCCGGCGCCACGATGCGATTCCGACCACGCCGATGAGGGCAAGGCCGATGACCATGGTCCAGCGACCGGTCGACTCCAGGTCACGAATAAAAATGAAGATCAACACGCCGACGAAGAACGCGCCGATGCCAGCCACGACCAACATGTACTTGACCGAGGTCAGGTTGTCGCTGATGGAATTGATTATCGAGGTCCGCGGGCGCGTCTCATCCGGCCGGGATGAAATACGCCGCGCACGTTCGGATTCCGGATCCTGGTTAGCCATGGTGCTCTAGCGCCACCTTCTCGATTCCAAGAGCACCACGGTTATGAACAGGAACACCGCCGTAATCGATACGTAGTACGCGATGTCTGTGACCGAGATGATCCCGCGGGCGAAGTCGGCGAAGTGTCCGCCTTCAACCACTCCGAAACTTGATGTGTCAAAGACTGAAAACGAACTTCCCAACTGAAAGTTAGAGACGATCTCTTGAGCTGCTCCGGTCAGCCGGTCGGCGACGAAGTTGCTGACGGTGAGCCCGGTAAGTAGTCCAGCTCCTACGACCAGGCTCACCAACTGGTTGCTAGAAAGCGCTGATGCCATCAGTCCGATCGCTAGGGTCGCCCCGCCGTAAAGGAGGACGCCCAGATACCCGGTGAGTATCGGGCCGATGTCCGGGTCCCCGTACCAGGCGAGTACGACTACGAAGTAGAAGGTGCCCGCAACCATCAACGCGAGCATTACGAACGCTGCTATGAATTTGCCTATCACGATCTCCCACTCCCTGATCGGGGAGGTCATGAGAAGTTCAAGGGTCCCGAGTTTCTGCTCCTCTGCGAGAAGGCGCATCGTCAATGCGGGGGACAGGAACACCATGAAGAAGATGGACCCTGCGATGTAACCCCGGATGCTCGCCTCCGAGAAAGGGTCAGAGACCGAAGCGACAAAAAAGAAGCCTGTGATTGCAAGGAAGGACGCCGCAACCACGTACGCCATCGGCGACGCGAAATACGTCTTTATCTCTTTCCAGGCGATAGTTTGAATATTACGCAAATGTGTTCTCGGTTTCCGGCCTGGTTATGGACGGGCCAGAGTTACCAGATTGCAAGATCAAGGGGTTTGACGGGATCAGGCTTATGCCTCTTCTTCTGTGGTCAACTGAAGGAAAATCTCTTCCAGAGTCATCGGAAGTGGGTGCAGGTTAACAAGGCCCCAGCCCGAATCCACGATGGTTCTCGCCACGTCTTCGGCAGCTCCCTCGTCTGGTTTCGCGTCAATAACCAGAGCAACCACGCCTTGTTCAGCCATCCGATCCTGCATCGGGCGGCTGTCCCTGCGGACGTCAACCACGTGCTCGAGTTTCCGGATGGCTGTGATGGCCTCATTGGACTCGGTTCCTCGGAGGCTCACCTCGATGCGTTCGGCATGTTGGAGGCGGTCCGACAAGTTCTCGGGGTCGTCGTCTGCAACTATGCGGCCCTCGTTAATCACCAGCACCCTGCGGCAAATCGCACTGATCTCCGGGAGGATGTGTGAACTCAAAATTAATGTGTGGTCGCCGCCCAGTTCGCTGATGAGGGAGCGGGTTTCGACCACTTGAATGGGATCGATACCGATTGTCGGCTCGTCCATAATCAGAACATCCGGCTCGTGGAGGATCGCCTGGGCGATGCCGACTCGCTGCCGGTATCCCTTGGACAACTTGCCGACAAGCGAATTCTTGTATTCGCCAAGGCGAACAGTATCGATAATGACTGGAAGTCTTTCATCGATCCATTTTCGGTTCATGCTTCGAAGCTGACCCATGTACCGGAGGTAGTCCGTCACGGTCATGTCCAGATAAAGGGGCACGGATTCGGGGAGGTATCCGATGTGGCGTCGAGCGTCCAATGAGTGAGAAACGACGTCGTAACCGGCGATCGCCGCAGTTCCCTCGGTTGGAGGGGTGAAGCCTGTGAGTACCCGCATGGTCGTAGTTTTCCCAGCGCCGTTAGGCCCGAGAAAACCGACGACTTCTCCCTGCTTGATGTGCGCGGACACGTCGATCACGGCTGGGTAATCGCCGTAAGACTTCGACATATGTTCGAGCCGGATCATGTAGGTCTGGAGCCTTCTTCCTGTGACGTATTGTGCTTACAGGATCGTGAGATTTACTCTCCCACGACCTCATATATATGTTGAGAAGAACGACCATAGTTATGGATAAAACTACGACCGTCCACTACCCAACCGATTGCTGTGATGAAGATATGTTCACGCAACCGGACTATCTTAGCCCACGCCTCTGCCGCGGGCCAACCGATTTCAGGTGCGCACAGCGTCAATTTTTCCTTAAGCGACCCGCGGGCACGCCCAATCGCTTTGAACGAGCTCATGTCGCATCCTGCGAGTCGTCCCGACTCCTAACAACTGCATTACGTGACTTGATGCGGATGTAGAATCTATATGACTTCAGGAAATCGGAAAGTCGCAACGTAACCTGGGGGACAGCGGATTTACAGACTTCGAATGTCGTTGGTTCGCCGTGCATGGTTCAGGGCGCGATGACTTACGGGCGATACCCCATCTTCAGAACTCTCCAACGGGCGCATTTGACGAACGAAAAACCGATATATCTAGATCACGCAGCCACGACCCCCCTGCGTAAAGAGGCGCTGGCGGCGATGATGCCGTTCTTTTCGGATGTGTTCGGGAACCCGAACAGTCCGTACGCCTTCGCGCAGGAGGCCCGAAACGCCGTTGATGACGCACGAGAGAAGGTCGCTTCGGTGCTCGGCAGCCGGACACGGGAAGTGGTTTTTACGAGCGGCGGCACGGAATCAGATAACTCCGCCATCAAGGGCGTGGCGACCGCACTGAAGCCGGGCGGTAAGCATGTCATCACGACCGCCATCGAGCATCACGCCATAATTCACTCTTGCGAGGAACTCGTCGAGGCTGGCTATGAGGTTACATACCTACCGGTTGGTAGCTCCGGAGTGGTAGATCCGTGGGCTGTCGAGGAAGCCATTCGTGAGGACACGATTCTCGTTAGTGTGATGTACGCGAACAACGAGATCGGCACGGTCCAGGACATCGCCGATATCGCACGCCGCACCCACCGGAAAGCCCGAGCTATGGGCCGAGATATCGTCGTCCACACGGACGCAGTGCAGGCGCCGGGATGGTTGAGTCTGGACGTCAGTGAACTTGATGTAGACATGATGAGTCTGTCCGCTCATAAATTTCACGGACCGAAGGGCGTAGGCATCCTGTATGTCCGCCGTGGTACCCCGTTCAATCCGTTGATAGTTGGGGGCGGACAGGAGCGCCAACGTCGGTCTGGTACTGAGAACGTGCCAGGAATCGTCGGCGCCGCCGTTGCGCTGGAGCTAAGGGAAATGGAGCGAGAAGTATCGTTCGATAAGGTCATCAAACTACGCGATATGCTGATCGAAGGCACGCTGGAGCGTATTCCGGGGGTCCGGTTAAATGGCGACCGTAACCGAAGACTTCCCAACAACGCCAATTTCTCGTTCGACGGAGTGGAAGGAGAGGCGGTATTACTGGGGTTGGACTTCGCCGGAATCTGCGCCTCAACGCAGAGTGCTTGCAGCTCCGCATCGATAGAGCCGTCACATGTGCTTGTTGCACTCGGTCTGGATGCGGACATGGCCGTCGGCAGCCTGAGAATCACGTTGGGCACCGACAGCACCGAAGAGGAAATTCGGACCACGCTGGATGTGCTTCCTGATGTCGTCACCCGGCTCAGAGACATGCCGTCGCTCCCCTCGGCCACTTTGACCTGAGGGAAGCAATTTGGGTCATCCCCAAGAAGTTAACGGCACTCGTCGTTGTTTGTATAAGGGCAGAGACCGGTCCCGCGTCGTAAGCTGTAGCATCGGAAACAGAAAAACATTTGATCAAGGCGATGTCGGAACCGTTGTCGTTTTCTGTAAGCCTTGATCCCCAAACCCCACCCGCCAATAATCGAGAAGGAATTTATGGCCGAGGAGCGCATGGATGCCCCGGCGAACATGGACTCGGGAAGCTCTTCGTTCAGCGACGAGCCGTTGAACCCCGAGGACCGTGCCGCGTTCAGGGCGGCTGAAGCCGTGGTCTTGGCACACGTCGACGAAGACCGATCGCCTTATGGTGGCCCAATGTCACGACGCAAACTTTTGTTTGAAGTCTTGGAGACCCATCGTTACGGGGACGATATCCGTGTACGCATCGGGTATCGACCATCCAGCGGTTTTTCCGGCCGTTCGGGCGAAGAATGGGTTCTGATCGATTCCGATGGCGCGATTCGCACACGCGAGCTGATCTCGAGGCCAAAGGACAGTCAACCCTGGGTCCTGATAGCGCTGGCCGGCATCTCGGTCATTGCGGCATTGGTCCTCGTTCCGATGATCATTGCTCGATCGAACCCGACCGGAGATCCCCTTTACCGCGCCGGCCGCACATTATGGATGCGTGTCTCACCGCCGGACGTCGTTTCCGAACTGCAGTACGGAGGTCGAACCACTTCCGGTGACGCTGTTAATTTCCGCATCGCTGGCCCGGGTAATGGGTGGAATCTGGCAGTCGTTCACGTTTCTCTTCATAACGAAACATCTCAGCAAGTGTCGATAAATATCGACGAAGCCGCCGCCGTCTTGATCGGTGTAGACGGAACTGAGTTCTCGCCGATTAACGTTGTGGCCCGCAGTGAAGGTATGTCCGGCGCGATAGATTCCCGGTACAGGTACCCGGATTTTGTAGGGTTATGGCGCAGCATCATTATGCGAGGTTCGGAAGAGGTGGCGGGGATGCTCATTTTCGAAGTCCCACCGGATTTCGAGGCGGACCGATTCAACTGGAAAGCCTCCGACACCATCCACGTCGGTTTCCGCGACTAGTCGCGTCTCTGGCATAACCTGGAATTCGAGTGACGGTGTGCCCGCGCCCGAGTCGTCCCTGCCCCTGTTCTTAGCCCCTATTCGGGGGTCTTGGGCGCGCATAGAATCAGCCCACCATGGCTCAGCCCACCGCCAAAGCGCCCGGTGCCGAGAAGGCAGAAGGTGCAGTGACCACAAGGAATCGACGCCTTTCGCCGGGTAGACGACAGTATCTGGATATCAAGGCGCAGCACCCAGACGCGCTTCTTCTGGTTCGGATGGGCGACTTTTACGAGACGTTCGATGAAGACGCCCAAGTGATGGCGGACGTGCTGGATATAGCGCTCACGGCCCGGGACGTTGGAGGAGGGGCACGTTCACCGCTGGCCGGGATTCCTTACCATTCGCTCGAGGCTTATCTTGGTCGACTGATCTCTGCCGGTTTGAAGGTGGCGATCTGCGAGCAGACGAGCGATCCGGCAACAGCCAAAGGTATCGTGGATCGAGCTGTCGTCCGGCTGGTGACTCCAGGCACGGTGCTAGAACCCGGCCTTCTCGATGACGGGCGTAATAACTACCTGGCTGCCGCAGTGGTAGATGGTGAGCGTGCCGGGATTGCATATATAGACATCACAACGAGCGAGTTTGTGACTCGAGATCTGCCGATTGATATGCTGCGAGACGAGCTGGATGCGATCGGGCCGGCAGAGGTGATATTGGATGTCGACGCTCATCAACTGCTTTGTGAGGATGACACCACGGGCTACGTGCGGCGCCGGATGACGGAACGACGACTGGACGCAGAACAGGCGGGCGAAAGCCTGCGTCGGCATTTCAAGACAGCCACACTTGAGCCGTTCGGATGTGATTCGAAACCGCTGGCTGCGATGGCCGCCGCATCCGTTCTGGAGTTCGTGCGCGAGACACAACTCGGAAGTCTGCCCCAGATCACCACGCTCCGGACGATGTCCGACGTCGGATACATGATGTTGGATCGCAGGGCGCGCCGGGACCTTGAGGTGTTTGAGTCGCTAGGGGACCGTGACAAAGCCCCGACGCTGCTCGGTACACTCGATTACACACGCTCGCCACTTGGAAAGCGACTCCTACGCGAGCGAATTGCCCGGCCGCTTATGGACCTTGATGAGCTGAACAAACGGCTGGACGGTGTGGCCTCATGGCTGGCCGAATCCGGGCCTCGGGCCACAGCACGCGATCTGCTGGACAAAGTTCCGGACCTTGAGCGATTGACGAACCGGGTACGGGCCTTCTCAGCCTCCCCCCGAGATCTCGCTGCTCTGGCTCGCGGACTCGGCCAGTTGCCGGGCTTGATAGAGACAGCGCAGTCGGCGGGCGTGGAATCTGGAATAACGCTGATAGACGACGCACGCGCCTTGATAGAGGCCGCCATTGCGGACGATCCGCCTATGTCTGCTGGCAGTGGCGATGCTATTCGGACTGGATTTGACACCGAACTAGATGAGATACGGACGCTCTCCGGAGAGGCGAAGTCATACATCGCTGGATTGGAAACTAAGGCGCGGGAAAACACCGGGATCAAGAGTCTGAAGGTTGGATTCAACAAGGTTTTTGGATACTACATTGAGGTTTCTAGACCGAACCTAGACGCCGTTCCGGAGACGTGGGATAGACGTCAGTCGCTGGTCGGTGGGGAGCGTTTTATTACTCCTGAACTTAAGGAGTACGAGGCGAAAGTCCTGACAGCGCGTGACCGCATCTCTGAGGTCGAGCGTTCCGTCTTCCGGCGGGTGTGTGGCGAGGTGGCCGGGTATGCGGATCGCATCATGGCCGTTGGTGCGGTGATCGCCGAAATGGACGTTTCAAACGCGTTGGCGCAGGCGGCGTCCGATAACGGCTGGGTGCGCCCCGAACTAAACGACGGGGATGCTGTGGATATCAAGGCGGGACGCCATCCCGTGGTGGAGTCTGCGCTTGGCCCGGGCCGCTTTGTGTCTAATGACATCCTGCTTTCTTCTGGCGACCAACAGATTGCGATCATCACCGGACCAAACATGGCCGGCAAGTCCACATACATTCGCCAAGTGGCAGTTCTGGTGCTGATGGCACAGATTGGAAGTTTCATTCCGGCGGGGAGCGCCAGCATTGGCCTTGTGGACCGGATATTCACACGCTCGGGGCTGGCGGACGATATTGCAGGCGGCCAGTCCACCTTCATGGTGGAAATGGTGGAGACGGCGGCGATATTGCACCAGGCGACACGGCGTTCGCTGATAGTGCTGGACGAAATTGGGCGGGGCACTAGCACTTACGACGGTTTGTCGATAGCTCGGGCCGTTGCCGAGCATATCCACAATGACCCGCGGCTGGGTGGTAAGACGCTTTTTGCCACCCACTATCACGAGATGACGGCGCTTGCGGATCTCCTACCCCGCGCAGTGAATTTTCAGGTAGCGGTCTCCGAGGAGGACGGTGAGGTTGTGTTCCTGCACCGTATCGTCCCCGGGGGTGCAGATCGCAGTTACGGCGTCCATGTTGGGCGCCTGGCGGGGCTGCCTCCTGCGGTTATTGCACGAGCCTGGGATCTGCTGGCGGAATTGGAGTCGAATGGCCGGTCAGATCCCGGTGGCGCGGTCGGGAATTTGGGACCTGCGTTTCAACTGTCGCTCCTCTCCGGGCCGTCGCCTGTAGACGATGCGCTGGCAGAGATAGACGTGTCGAATCTGACACCGCTGCAGGCGATAACTGAACTTTACCGTTTGCAGGAAATGGCAGGACGTGACGATGGATAGGACACGCCGGTTCCCTATGTGAGGAATCTTCCCTCCCAGCGGGTTAGGGTAGGGGAAATGGTTCTGGTAATACCTGACCCTTCGAGGGCCGCATGGTCTCGTTCCCGATTCGTCGAACATTCAGGAGCCATGCTTATTAGTGATAACGGGGTAAATTGAGAGTCGAAACGCTGGTCGTAGGGCCGTTGCAGACAAATGCTTATGTGCTGCTCGATGAGTCGAGCGGTCAAGCCGCCGTGGTAGATCCTGGCGCCGCCGGATTGCGCATTTCCGATGCGATCTCGGCCGCCGGTGCGACGTTGAAGTACATTCTGACGACCCATGGTCACGCCGATCACACGGGTGGAGCGTTTGACCTTAAAAGCAAGTCGGGCGGCGAGTACGTGGTCGGGGAGGGCGATCGGGGACAGATTGAGAGTCCGTCGTCGTCGCTGGCTGCGATGATTCCAGGATTTGCGAACCCGCCAAACATAGATAACCCCGTGACCGGCGGAGAGATACTGGATCTGGGCGAGTCACGGGTGATCGTGATCGCCACGCCGGGTCATACGCCGGGAAGCATCTGCTATCTGTCGGAACAAGCGCTCTTTACCGGAGATACATTGTTCCAGAACAGCATTGGCCGCTACGACCTTCCGGGAGGCGATGGAGATCAGGAGCTGCGGAGCATCCGGGACAACCTGCTCACACTGCCGGACCACATGATCGTCTACCCGGGCCACGGTCCTTCAAGCACCATCGGTGAAGAGCGCGTAAATAACCCGTTTTTGCAGGGGATTTAGGGCAGTATTTACTGGATTGTAAGTCCGTCTGTGTCCCCATCGCCCAGACGGTATGGGGTTGAGGCGAGTGAGTTTGGACCCGTCCGGATGTGTATATGCCGGACAGGTTAAGGTTCCGAGTCGAAGACTGTGTGTGCAGAGTTGAGGCTCTGCACTGTGAGGGACGCCCTCGGGACTATCATGCCTCGGAAGGATTCCCTCATCCTGCGCCCTATCCCGATTGGGATAGGGAATCTAAAAGTGCCGTAGTTATCGGCTCTACTCCTTCAGATACTCGTCGAACCACGCCAGCATTCGATCTCCGTACTCCTGTCTCAGGACCGGGTGGCCTGAACGTTTGGAGAGGTGGGAGAAATCTGGGAATCGAACGAACTCGACCGTTTTGCCCAGGCGCTTCAAACTGACGTAGTACTGTTCACTCTGTTCCATCGGCACCCGGACATCGGACTCGCCGTGGATGATGAGCAGCGGCGTTTCTACGGATTCAACATAGGTCAGTGGAGACCTGAACAGGTATTTTTCGATCTCGTTAATTCGTCGACCCTTGATTTGGCGTTCTCCGAAGGACACCCCGATATCCGACGTGCCGTAAAAGCTGCTCAGGTTGGTTACGGGCGCTCCCGCTACGGCTGCTTTGAAGCGGTTGTCGTGTCCGATGGCCCAAGTGGTCATGAAGCCGCCGTATGAGTAGCCGTGGAGTCCTATGCGACCTGAATCAATGTAAGGTCGTGCGGCCATCTCGTCGACCGCCGCCATGATGTCCTGGTAGTCCTCGCCACCCCAGTCGTCGAACACCGCAGTCATGAAATCCATTCCGTAGGTGGACGAGCCGCGTGGGTTCACTGCTAGGACCACGTATCCGTTCGTCGCCATCATGTGGTGGTCAGGCATGAAGGTGTCGAGAAATGCGCCGTTCGGACCCCCATGGATATCCAGGATCAGTGGGTACTTTTGTGTAGGATCGAAGTCCGGCGGCAGCATCACCCGAGACTCGATACTCATCCCGGCGCGTTCCAGCGTAAATTTCTCCATCGTTGCCGGTGGGTGGCGTGCCAAGAAATCTTTGTTGTGGTCGGTTACTGCGGTCCACGAATCGCCATCGACCAGAGCGATTTGAGACGGCGAATGGTGGGTGCCCAACACTGCTGCTACGCCACCGGTAGCACTGTGGGAGATGCCTGAAAGCGTCCCATCTGCAGAAGCAATGGTCGTGACCGCCCCACCGGTGGATGCTACTTCATACAGGGCACTCCGCCCTTGAAATGTGGCGAGGAAACGAATCTGATTTTCATCGCTCCATTTCAGGTCGATGGCTCGAAATGTTGGTGGTGACAGGCTGTCCGGGGCTGCGCCCTCGTGGGTCAGGAAATCGGGATCCTTCCCGGGGCCGAGGAGTGCCACTATGCCCTGGTATGACTGCGGCCCAACGTATGCCCCGTCCAACTCGGTAACCACGGCGCACAGACGTGACGAATCCGGAGCCCAGCCAAGGCCGCTTACCGAGCCGATGTCGCCTGACCAGCATTCCGCCTGCCCGCCATCGGCCTGGACGATGTAAGCCTCGGAACGCCAACGGGTGTCGTGATCGGGGCGTCGCCCGGAGATGAAAGCGATACGTGAGCCGTCCGGCGACCAGGCAGGCGCCATATCGTCCGAAATGCCATCGGTGATCTGTTGCTCGATCCCTCCTTCAACCTCAACGACGAACAGATGGCGGTACATTTCGCCACGCCAACCGACAGAGTCGTACTGGTATCTGATGCGTTTGACACTGCGGGAGTGAGGGATGTTTTCGTCGTAATACGGTGAACCGGGTCCCGGCTCTTCCGGATCTGGGACGTCTCCGGAAATAACGAGCCTTGTTGTGTCCGGAGACCATGCGTAGTCGACCACTCCACGCACCCGGGTAGTTACAGATCTTGCCTCGCCGCCGTCCGCCGGAATCACCCACACCTGATCGTGATTATTGTCGTCTTTCCGGAGAAATGCGATCGACTTACCATCGGGCGACCAGCGGGGGAGCGAGTCGCTAGGACCGTTTGTGAAGCGAACCGGATTGCCGCCGGTCGTGTCTTTCACCATTAAACGGCTGGTTGTCTTGTGGTCCTCTGCGGACGTGGTCGAGTCAACGAACGCTATTCGGGTTCCATCTGGTGACAGAGATGGAGAAGACACCGAAGCCAGTCCGTAGATCAGGTCGGCGGCGGTGAGCGGCGAGGGCATGTGTCTGAGTGCTCCAGAGGTGGGGCGTTGGGGATCCATCAGTGCGGTATCTTGCCACGGATGTGTTGACGGATGACGAGGCTCTTGCACACGGGCATTTCCTCGAAGGAGGGAATCTTGCTTTAAGAGGAACGGTTGCCTGTTTGGAAAATGAACTATGCGGGTGAACGGCGTCCGTCAACCGAACACTCTCCCACGGTGAGAGGGCACAGCGTAGATTGGCTCTGAACGCGAACAGGGGCACCCCGACGGATCGGAACGCCCCTGTTCTGAATCGCTTCTAGTGCTCGATGGTTAGCCTGCGGCTAATACCGCCTGATCGATTGCGTATCCGGCGTGGACCTGTGTGAGGTGTTCCCGGTACTCGGCTGAAGCGTGGATATCCTCGTTCAGCGCGTCTCCGATCTCAACTGCCGCCCGGCTTGCCGCTCTGCGGATCACGGCCGGCGTGAGTTCCTTGCCCTTCAGGATGCGTTCGGTGCGACGTGCTCGAGTAGCCTTGTCACCCGATCCGGTCACGGCGATACGTGCGTCGGTGCAGGTTTTGCCCGAGATCGTGATCACCGCTGCCACGCCCGTGATCGCGTAGTGCGAGGCGGGCTGATGGAACTTGGAGTACGCCGTGCCTGTCCCGGAGGCCAGGCACGGGAGCTTGATCTCCGTGATGATCTCGTTGTCCCTTAGCGCAGTCGTGAGGAAAGCGACCTGGAATCGGTCGATATTGATCTCACGCGTCGAGCGACGTGTACGCGCCACCACACTTCCGCCAATGGCGAGAACCACCGCTGGTATATCGCCTGCAGGGTCAGAGTGTGCCAGGCTTCCGCCAATGGTTCCACGGTTCCGGACCTGGAGGTCCGCGACTCTGGCCGAGGCATCAGCCAACAGTGGGTAATTGGACTGAATTACCGAAGATGTTGCCATCTCGCGATAGGTCGTCATGGATCCGATCGCGACCCCATCTTCTTCTTTTCTGACGTACGAGAGTCCTTTTATCTGGCCGATGTCAACCAGGATATTCGGTTCTACGAGCCGCAGCTTCATCATCGGGATCAGGCTGTGACCCCCGGCAAGGACCTTCGCTTTTCCCCTGTGCTTGGACAACAGGCTCGTCGCCTCATCCACAGAGGTCGGCGCAAAGTATTCGAAGTTCTTTGAAACCATATCTAAGCCCTCCGACCTACTTGGCAGCGCGGGCTGTTGCACGCGCTGTTCGTTGTGTTTCTTTAGCGCCCTGGATAGCTCGCCACACCTTTTCAGAGGTGGCGGGCATGTCCATGTGCTTCACGCCTAAGTGCGCAAGCGCATCAACTACGGCATTCATCACTGCCGGGCTGGCGGCAATAGTTCCGGCCTCACCGGCACCCTTTACCCCGATAGGGTTAGACGGAGATGGTGAAACCGTGCGGTCCAACTCCATCATTGGGAACATGTCGGCGGATGGCAGTGCGTAGTCCATCAACGACCCGGACAATAACTGCCCATCATCGGTGTATACAGCCTGCTCGCTCAGAGCCTGGCCGATGCCCTGTGCCACGCCTCCATGTGTCATGCCGTCCACGATCATCGGGTTCAGCACGTTTCCGAAGTCGTCCACTGCCACGTAACGCTGGACCTCTACCTTGCCGGTATCCTGCTCGATCTCGACCACACAAATATGCGTACCATTCGGCCAAGCGAAGTTTTGCGGGTCGAAGAAGCTGACCTCTTCAATTCCCGGCTCCATGCCATCAGGTAGATTTGCGGCGGCGTATGCCTGACCCGCTACTTCCTGAATG
>Ga0209403_10001148_pt1 | contig 35318 bp, 34 predicted proteins | sample ArcticOcean_MG_C_8_FD_187440 | JGI IMG/M metagenome (GOLD analysis project Ga0209403, IMG submission 187440) | Marine microbial communities from western Arctic Ocean - ArcticOcean_MG_CB11_86 (SPAdes) (version 2) | ecosystem: Environmental > Aquatic > Marine > Oceanic | place: Arctic Ocean...
CCAGCCGCAAGACAGGTCGAACTGATGTCCTCGCGTCCCGCATGGTCGTTTACCCGAGTGGTCCAACTATCCAACACCGTGGACTAAGACAAGGTGACGTCCACCGATACGAATGGCGTACTAACTATCACTCTCACCAACGAAGCCCGAGGGATAGAGGACAAGGTAGCCTGAACCGGCAAACACCCCAGAACCAAGAGGCCTCCGGAACTGTTCCGGGGGCCTCTTATGAGTTACAGGACAGCGGATTCTTTTCTCTCCGGGCGGGAGAGGGTTGGGGTATTCGAGTAACCGTTCCTTGATCGCAATACACCCCGTCGGTGAAGCTGCCTCGACTACGCTCGCTATGACAATGCCGGGTTCATGAGACAGAACCTGTTGCCGCTGTATTTATCGTCGAGTGGGATGTTTAATACCCTCCCGGCCAATTCCAAATCGCGTTGACACCCGTATTTACGAAACATAGCATCGAAAATTATTCCCTCACCCAACATGCCTGATTCCCAGCCGACTGGCAGTTCGGTCGTAAAAGAACTACCACCAGTATTCACTCGCCACCAGGCGGCCATAGGGGCAGCGTTGCGTGTCGAATTGGATGGCAGAGCCCTCCCTATTTACGACTCACTCCGGTATTACATGGGTTGGGCCGAAGTCGACGGGACCCTTACGTACGGTCCAGAGGGCAAGCGTCTGCGGCCGACCCTATGCCTGCTCGCATGCGAGGCCGTTGGAGGCGATCCCGCGAACGCGTTGCCCGTCGCAGTGGCGATCGAGTTTGCCCACAACTTCTCGCTCATTCATGACGACATAGAGGACGGCGATCGCACCCGACACCACCGACCGACACTCTGGGTCGTTTGGGGCGAGCCGACTGCGCTGATAGCGGGCAACAATCTTCTCGCTATAAGCGACATGGCCACCCAGCGGCTCCGTGATGCAGGTGTTAGCACGGCGATCAAGGCCGGGCACATACTCACAGAACGCTACCTCTCCATGATGGAGGGGCAGTACCTGGACATCGCGTACGAAGGCCGAACAGACGTCACCGTCGATGAGTACCTGATGATGATCGAGCGCAAGACCGGCGCCCTGATTGAGGGAGCTGTGGAACTTGGAGCGCTTGTCGGAGCCCGAGGTTCTAGCGAGGTCGTGGAAGGGCTAAGGGCCGTCGGCGATGACATCGGGCGCATCTTCCAGATACGTGACGACGTGCTGGGGATCTGGGGCGGACCTGCGCTCGGCAAACCGATCGGCGCAGACATCACCCGCAAGAAAAACTCCCTGCCCGTTGTCCACGTCCTTGAGCATGCGCGCGGTGCGCAACAAAGAGAGCTGCAACGAATTTACGCCAGAGATGAAATCAGCGCCATTGATGTCGAACGCGTGCTTGATGTAATGGATGGACTGGGCACACAACGCTGGTGCCAGGGACAGGCGGAAACACGATGGAACCGGGCGCGAAAGCGATTGGGATCTCTCCAGTTAAGCTCCGATGCCACCCGGGAATTTCTGGAACTAGGTGAATATCTGTTAGTGCGGGAAGTCTGATGCCACTCACCCTTGTCGCCGCGAGGAGGGAGGAACTTGCCGCCGTGCTGAGCCGTGATGCGTGGCGTCCCTGGCCTCAGCGTAGCCAGGGTGCATGGAGACAACGCCGGGCGCCGGAAGGCTCGCTCGCTTACCAACGACGAGATCACAGCGTCTCCATAATCCTGACCGGAGCCGGCCGCGCCCAGACTGAAAAAACCATGGCATGGTTGCTGGAGACGGAGCAACCCGACTCAATACTCTCACTTGGGTTCGCCGGGGCCTGCACATCTAACTTAGACATTGGGGACCTCGTGCTGGCCACACGGCTCCACCACATCGAAGGCAACCCGTTCGATTGGGACCCGGAATCCCTCAATCCAACCGACCCGAAATCCGGTGTCTCACAACTAGACGTGAGACCTGAAGAACTTCTAGCGGACGGTAAAATGCTCGATATTGCGCGCAGCGCGGTCGAAATAAACGGAATCGACTTCATGCCCTCCCCAATCCTCACCGTAAATTCATTGGTGCGAACGTCTGGCCTCTCAGCATGGCTTGGGAAAACGTACGGTGTCGTGGCTGTAGACCGGGAAAGCTACTGGGTAGCCGCGGCCGCAAAACGGGCCGGGGTGCCGTGTTTGAGCGTCCGATCTATCGCTTACGGGATGGACGAGACACTGCCGGAGATCGCATCGAGACTACCTGACACACCATCCGGGGGTCGATTCGGGCCCATCTTCAAGCACGGCGCCAAGCATCCCAGGGAAATGTGGCACTACACACGAGCGGTGCGGAGGGCGCGTAGCGCAGTGGCTACACTTACGACCGTGCTGACCGACAGTGACGTCTTTGATGTTGGCATAAATACATAACGGATTCCCTCTCAAATTCGAAAATAAGCTGACGCCGCCAATCGAATCGACTAGATTAGACGTACTTATGTCATTGGATAGCATTATCGATCGATTTCGATCGCGCAATATTTTTAAATACCATCAGGATGGAGAGGTCACGCATTGAGGGCGTTCACGAAGTGCCTCAACGTGAAATCGACTCGAGCACCAGAATTTATCGACATCACAGATCTCGTTGTCGATGCCGTGGGAGAGTCCAAAGTCGAATCCGGAATTGCGATCGTGTTCTCACGCCACACAACTGCAGCGATCAAAATAAACGAAAACGAACCGCTCTTGATCAAAGATATGGAACACTTCCTGCGTACGATCGCGCCCCGGGACTCGTACTACGGGCACAACGATTTCGCTATCCGCACCGTGCACATGCATGAAGACGAATGTCCCAACGGTCACGCGCACTGCCAGCACCTGACCCTCGGCACCAGTGAGATGATCCCTATCGTAAACGGCGAGTTGGCGTTCGGAAAATGGCAGCGAGTCTTTCTAGTAGAACTAGACCTCCCGAAGAGCCGAGAAGTTGTCGTCCAGATAATGGGCAAGTAGCGAACCAGCGCTAACGCACCGGAATGGACGGTATATATGGCTCCAATGACGCAATGTGATAAGTTGCTTGAGGCCGCCAAAGAGCTGGACCGTGTTCGGCTCCAGCTCCAGCTGGAACGCAAGCGCCAGAATTGACGCAACGGGTAGTCTCATGCGTTGCTCATAACACCGTCCCTACCTACCCGTAGATGACCTCGGACCAGCTCGCCGCCGGCGACAACGACCTCAATCCGATCGATGCCGATGGTGTGCCGTCCTCCGATTCCCTGCTCCATCTTGCGATCTACAAGGCGAAACCGAACGTTAACGCCGTCATGCACTCGGTTCATGCGACCGCACTCGGGGTAGCAGGTCGGCCACCTTCATTGATAGTGGGCGAAGTTGTCGTGTACAGGGGGCCGTCCAAGTCGCTAAATACGGGATTCCCCGGTACCGAGACGCTCGCACAGGCAAGCGTTGACGCCCTCTGCGATCGTCGTGCAGTCCTGACGCCTCATCATTGCATGTTCGCCGTCGCCGAAACGGTGTCCGAAGTGGTACACGTATGTGCCCTGGGTGAGCGCGTTGCGCAGGTCTTTATCGATGCCGAGTCTATAGATGGGGCAAAAGAGGTACCAGAAGAATCGTTCCAGACGGAACGCCGTACGTATCTCGATACGCTTCGGTCATGGCCAGTAACACACGCCCCTTCAAATGGAGACGCTCGTGACTTCGGTCAATGTAATCATCGATACCGACCCCGGCGTGGATGATTTCCTTGCGATAGCCCTCGCATTGAACTCTCCTGAACTTGTGATCGAAGCGTTCACGACCACAGGTGGAAATACAGCGTTACGACACACAAACGCCAACATGCTCCGAATACTTGAGGCGCTGAATCGACCTAATCTTCCGGTCTACCGGGGATCACAACGCCCGCTGGTTGGAAGTTTCGGGGATGCAGAAGATGTCCACGGCGTAGGTGGGTTGCCGATATCACTGCCTCGGCCGTCGATACGTACACGTGACGGGCACGCAGTGAATTACATGGCGCAACGCCTAAATAACGGACCGCCTGTGACGCTGATCGCACTCGGCCCACCGACCAACGTGGCAAGATTGTTCCGAGATCATCCAGGTTCCATGAAGTCTGTGGAGCGCGTTGTGATCATGGGCGGCGCCCTGGACGTCCCCGGGAATGTCACAGACTATGCTGAGTTCAATGTCTGGTCGGACCCAGAAGCGACCGCACTTGTCTTCAATTCAAATGTGCCCGTGACAATGGTAGGCAGTGATGTATGCAATCAAGTACGTACTTACGCCGACAAGGCTCCTCTACCTGCCAATCCTGTAATACGACGTCTCACCGAAGCGCAGTACGGATTCAGGCCAGGTCGCCGGATCACCCTTTACGATCCGGTCACGGTGATGGCCGTTGTCCGGCCGAGTATTATGAAACTAGAACGGTTAAACATTGCGGTAGACACTACCGACGGCCCGGAGCGGGGCCGAACGCGTCGGCATCCGGCAGGGGCGACGATCGACGTAGCGACGGGCGTAGATGTTGAAGCAGCGATCGGTTTGTTCACAGAACGTGTAATACAGGGTCGGTTTTAAATAGAGCTGGCTCAATCATAAATATTGTTGCCAATTCCTGGATTATTTACGAGCGATCTGTCATTCCCATGATGATCTTTGTGTGATTCAGCAATCTTGGATTTGAGGAAACACCAGAGAGCTCAGGGATTCGAATCAACGCTGACGCGGAAATTACTGGCTGTTTTTCTCGTGCGTGGCGGTAAAATGATTTCATCGGTGCCGACAGTTCCAGACCTGCCTCTACCAGAACGGGTAATCTGTACCGCTGTCCAGGACATCCGAATTCGATCGCACGGGGTACGGGAGACTCAATGACCACGAGCACCATAGAGACTGTTGACCGAGAGATCTGTAACGTCGTCCAGTCTGATTTCCCACTGGTAGAACGCCCTTTCCTCAAAATTGCAGAAGGCCTCAGCATCACCGAAGACGAGGTGATGGAGCGGATAATCGAGCTAAAGCGTAAGAACATCGTTCGACAGATCGGAGCAATCTTCGACACACGCCGGCTCGGCTACACAACCACGCTCGTCGCTATGCGTATCCCTGAGGAGTCGCTGGATGACGCTGCACAGATCATCAACCGCCACCCGGGCGTCAGTCACAACTACGCCCGCAACGGACGCTTCAACCTCTGGTTCACGCTCGCAGTCTCTCCCTTTGAAGATATGGATGAGACCCTGGCCAAAATGGTCGAGGAGACCGGAGCAGAGGCGACCCGCAAGATGCCGACGATCAAATTTTTCAAGATCGGCGTCAACTTTGACATGGTAAAACAGGAATCTGACGCCTCCACTTATTTCAAGCCAGACGAGCCGGTGGACTCAAAGTCAGACGCCCCGATGATGGATGCTGACTGGAATAAGGCACAGACTCTGACCAATTTTGACATCGCGTTCGTACGGGCGATGCAAGAAGACCTGCAGATCATCCCTGAACCATTCAAGGATATGTCGAATGAGCTCGGGATAAGCATCGCCGCGTTGTTCGCGCATGTCGATGACATGGTGGGCCGAAAGTTGATGCGCAGATTTTCCGCCGTCTTGCATCACCGCAGGGCTGGCTTTGCCGCAAACGCTATGGGCGTGTGGAACGTCCCTGAAGATCGTTCCGAAGAAGTCGGCAATCTGATGGCGCAGTCACGATCCGTAACTCATTGTTACGAGCGACCACGTTTCCCTGACTGGAAGTACTCCCACTTCACCATGCTTCATGCGACCTCCCAAGAGGGATGCGAGGAACTGGCGAAGGAGATTTCAGACACTACCGGGATAACTGACTATCAGTTGCTGTACTCGAGCCGCGAGTACAAAAAGACCCGTGTCCGTTATTTCGTGGACGAGTAGGCCACAAAATCTGACATTGCGGCAAGAAACGTTGCATGCAATCGGAGACCAGGCTGGCGAGTCGGCACGGTTGCCGCTATTTAATGATGAGCTCCCGTCATCACCCAGAGGAGATACCTGTGCCCGCGTATTACCCCATTTTCGTAGATATCCGTGACCGCAAATGCCTTGTTTTTGGCGGCGACCACGAAGGCGAACGCAAGGTCCGATACCTCCTCGATTGCGGGGGTAAGGTGACCCTATTCAGCCCGGACGACGACACCCTTCCGGGACTCATTGAACTCGCTTCAGAGGGCAAAATTTCCTGGGAGCACCGCAAATACGAGGCAGGAGACATCGCAGGAGCCTGGATCGTCATCGTTGCGGACACCTCTTCCAAAGAGATAAACGAAGCTATCGAGACAGAATCTCAAAAGCGAAATGTTCTCTGTAACGTGATGGACGTCACTCCCCTATGCAACTTCATCGCCCCGGCGATCATTCACCGCCAGGACGTGACCGTCGCCGTCTCAACGGCCGGAACCAGCCCCGCTCTCGCGCGCCGGCTTCGTGAACGTATGACAGACGAGGACTACTGCCAGTGCCTGCGTTGGGCTGATATGGGTCCGATGTTGGCAGATGTGCGGGTAGAAGTACGTGGCCGCGAACTTCCAATAACTCCGGACGACTGGGCAGAATCCATCACAAATAAGATGCTTGAACAGTTCGAGTCCGGGGACAAAGATGGTGCAAGGGCTATGCTGGTATCTGCACTCGAAGAGCGAGCTGCAAAGTAAACGTTGGGCCTGAGTACAGCATTTTCGCGATCTCACTCTCCCTGAAAGCCACGGCGGACACATCAAATGACCGGTACTAAACCGCCCCTTGTCCGGGTCGGGACACGCGCAAGCGAACTTGCGGTCATACAGACCGGACTCGTTGTGTCGATGCTCCGCGAGGCGCATCCGGATATCGAGTTCGATATCGTCCGGATCAGCACCGCGGGCGATCGCGACAAACGGTCCGCTTTAGAGACCCTTGGCGTTTCCATCTTCGTCAAAGAACTGGAGGCGGCGCTTGAGGACGGTCGGGCTGATATCGCAATCCACAGCCTGAAAGATATGCCGTCCGAGTTGCCGGAAGGATTCACGCTCGCGGCCTTGCCGGAACGTGGTGACCCGCGAGATGTACTTGTCAGCCGTTTCGAAGGCGGCGTCGCGAACCTGCCGCCCGGCGCACGGATCGGAACCAGCAGCCCGCGACGCGTCGCACAACTCCGCGCAGCAAGGGGCGATCTGGAGATCATCCGAATTCGTGGCAACGTCGATACCCGCATGACCAAGGCGCTCGGAGGCGACGAGACCGGCTACGATGGTGCCATCCTCGCCGCCGCCGGGCTCGACAGGATGGGCCGGATGAGCGAGGTCTCAGAAGCGCTGGATCTGGACAATTTCATCCCGGCCTCCGGACAAGGAACGCTCGCCGTAGAGACCATGGCGTCGAATACGATCCTGACCAAACTCATATCAGCCGTCGATCACGCCCCTACCCGAGCGGTATCAATCGCAGAGAGGGCCTACCTAGCCCGGCTCGGAGCCGGTTGTGCCACAGCCGCCTCAGCTTTCGCCACGCTGGACGGCGACAGCATGACCATCCGCGGATTTGCGGCATCTCTTAATGGCGATCGATCCATGACTAGGACGAGTTCGGGCGATATCGTCGATGCGTCCGAACTAGGAAACGCACTGGCCGAAGACATGATCACAAATGGTGCCCTGGAGTTGATCCATGCCTAAAGGTTCAGACAGCCAGAACATTCCCGGGTTCGTCTCGCTTGTCGGCGCCGGTCCGGGTGATCCTGGGCTTATCACCGTCAAGGCCATGAACCGTCTCAGAACCGCAGACGCTGTCGTCTACGACAGGTTGTCATACGCAGGGCTGCTCGCACAGGCGCGCCCGGAGGCCGAGATGTTCGACGCGGGTAAAGGCCCCGGCGATGTACGCATGACGCAGGACGAGATCAACGTACTTCTGGTCAAACTGTCATCGGCAGGAAAGACCGTATGCCGACTAAAAGGCGGCGACCCCTTCGTATTTGGACGCGGCGGCGAAGAAGCCCTGGCGCTATCCAAACAGGGGCTGCCGTTCGAGATCGTACCAGGTGTGACATCTTCCATAGCGGCGGCGGCCTACGCCGGTATCCCCATCACACACCGAGGCGTGTCGACCTCGTTCACCGTCGTCACCGGCAGCGAAGACCCTGCCAAGCCAGACTCACAACTCAACTGGGACGCGCTTGCCGCCCTGCCCGGAACGCTCGTGTTCCTCATGGGCTGGAGGGCGCTCCCCGCCATCACCAGTGAGTTAATTTCACGCGGAGCATCGCCGGACCGACCGGCCGCTCTTGTCCAATGGGGGACGACTCCAAAACAACAAACGGTTACCGGCACGCTGGGAAACATCGCTAAGGTCGGCAAGGCCGCCGGACTTGGATCACCCGTGGCCGTAATAGTCGGCGACGTCGTCGGGCTACGTGATGGCATCGCATGGTTCGACAACAAACCTCTCTTCGGGAAACGCGTGCTCATCACACGCACCCGCTCCCAGGCGTCACGACTCCGCACCGAGCTGGAAAGTGTCGGGGCTGACTGCGTGGAGTTCCCAGCCATCAGCATCGTCCCGGTAGTTGACCCCACTTCGTTGGACGAAGCCTTGAAAAATCTGGGCAACTACGACTGGGTGACCATCTCAAGCAGCAATGGAGCCCGCGGGCTGCGTGCCCGCATGGATGCACTGGAAATGGACGGTCGTACCTTCGCAAACATTAAAGTTGCTGCGGTAGGGCCAGCTACAGGCGTGACTGTAAGGGAAGAGCTCGGTGTGACTCCCGACCTTGTGCCTGATGAGTACGTTTCAGACGCCGTCCTGCGTGACATGAAATCGCTAGGGATGGACGGCAAACGCGTACTCGTGATCGGCTCGGACATCGGACGAGACGTACTGCCTGACGGCCTCCAGGCTCTCGGCGCAAATGTAGATCGCGTCGTGGGTTATGAGACGCATAGACCGGATAATTCCGGCAAGCAACTAACCGATACATTTGAATACCCCGGCATCGATATCACGACATTCACCAGTTCCTCCGGCGTAGACAACCTTGTCGACCTAACGGGTGGGCCCGATCTCGTCAACAAGACCGTGACCGCGGCAATGGGGCCCATCACAGCAGAGCGCGCACGGGAGCGAGGGCTTAGAGTGGACGTCGTGGCCTCGGAACGGACTATGAAATCTCTGGCTGCCGCCATTGTTGAGCACTTCAAAAACGGAGACCCCGATGCCTGATAACGGGCTACCGCCCTTCGCCCGATACCGCCGACTGCGTACATCGACCGGCCTTCGACGACTGGTCGGCGAGACAAAGGTCAGCGTAGACGATTTTATCTATCCTCTTTTCATAACCGCGGGCGAGAACATCAAAGCCGAAATCCCGCCGATGCCCGGCTGCTACCATCTGTCCGTGGACCGTCTCTCGGAAGAACTGGATGAGATTGAGGCGCTCGGAATCCCGGGCGTACTTCTATTCGGACTCCCGGCTGAGAAGGACGCTGCTGGCACGGACGCCTATGCCGAAAATGGAATCATCCAGCAGGCCATTCGGAAAGCTAAGCGGACCCACCCTGACCTGCTCGTGATAACGGACGTGTGCCTGTGTGAATACACGAACCACGGCCACTGCGGCATTGTGTTGGAAGACGGCACGGTCGATAACGACGCCACACTTGAGCTGTTGGCGAGGGAGGCTGTGTCACACGCACACGCAGGGGCAGACCTTGTGGCCCCGTCCTCGATGATGGATGGCCAGATTGCAGCGCTCCGTAATGGCCTCGACAATGCCGGTTTCCTGAACATGCCCATCATGGCGTACGCAGCAAAGTACTCTTCCGCCCTGTTCGGCCCGTTCCGTGTTGCGGCCGACTCCGCCCCGGAATTCGGAGATCGACGGAGCTACCAGATGGACCCGGGCAACGCTCGTGAGGCGATGCTGGAAGTCCAGTCTGACATCGACCAGGGGGCAGATATCGTCATGGTGAAACCTGCTCTCGCGTACCTGGACGTGATCCGTGAGACGCGGCGCATCACTGACCTTCCGGTAGCCGCATACAACGTGAGCGGCGAGTACGCGATGGTGAAGGCTGCCGCCGAAAACGAGTGGCTGGACGGTCAACGCGTGACGATGGAGATCCTCGGTTCAATCAAACGGGCCGGCGCGGACATCATCATCACCTACCACGCCAAAGAGGCGGCCCGCTGGCTAGCGTAGACCGTCGGGACTAATGGTTGAAGTGACGCCCTGGCTATGGGTCGACTGAGCGGATCTGATCAGCAATCCACTGGTTACCGTCATCGCCAATGGCCGTGATGATGGTGCATAGGCCTAACCGTTTCAACTATTGCACCACCCGTCCCGTGACCGCTTCTTGTCAATAAAACGGTTCGTTCCCTTATCGGTGATTGTCTGCTGATTAACATTTTTTAGTCGGTTATAACTACTTCTACCAACGGTAAGTGAAGTGGGATCTGGGGCCGAACATTCCCTCCTTCCAATCAGGAGAAGGTGCAAGATTAGGGGGTGCTTCCGAAGAAGCACTACGCGCAAATGCCCCTGTCTACCGGGTAACCCTATGTCAGTCGACGCCCCTAGTCGTCCGCCTGTACCGGCTCCGCGCTAATCCCAACGGCCACGTCATACCGCTCGACCGCGTTTGAAACCATCAGATCGATATCTTCCTCAAGCGCATATCTATTTGTCACAAGCTGATCGGCAATGGAGCGAACCCGGGCCAGGTAATCGTCCCTGCCCTTGTAGCGTTCCTCTATAGACGGACGTGGATCACCGTTGAGTTCTCTTTCAGAACGCGTCACCGAAAAGAAAGCTGTGGTGCCGGTCATGGGCACCATCTGTTCCGGCGAACCGGTCTCCGCTGCTCTCGGATTCCAGCCCGTGTGCGTGCCGACTGGAACCTCAATATCTGGCAGTCTGATACCGCCAATCTCGTTTCCGTCCGCGTCCACGGCTGATACGTGCGAGGGGTAGTAATCGCCCTCTTTTGCGGGATATTCTCCAATTCCTTCAGCACTCCGAGCACCCAGGTCCACTGTTCGCAGATAGAACAGTCGGTCAACATCCGGGACCAGGACATCCGGGATGCCCCTGAATGCCTCAAGCACGGACGACTTTTGAGCTGCGGTGCCATCCCCAAGACGTGGATGCACACTTGGCGGAGGCTCAATCCCCTCTGTTACCCAGCGGTCCAGGTTCACCAGTGATGCCCTAAGTAGTGGCGAGTAGTCGGTCACGTTCAATTCGTGGCGCACGCCTGAACCGTCGGTGGCGAATCGGGACTGTCCAATGTAGCCAGGACCGTGCTGTGTGCTCGCAAACAGGTAGCTGCGACTTTCCGGAGCTTCCTGGATATCCGAGTTGGCGGAGGTATCAACATGCCCAAGCACCCCGTCACCCCGCCAGTACTCGGCCGAGCTGTTTGTGTAAATGATCTTCGGCACGGCATTTGCAACACGGAGCGCGTCCAGCAACCCACCCGACTCCTCCGTCAAGGTGTCGCTTGTCGGCTCATCAGTGAACGGGAAGACGTGGCCCCAGATCGGGGTCGACTGGTTAGACGGCTGTGCAAACCGATGGTTGAACGCCCCACGGCGTGCGCCGGCCACGTGTGGCAGGATCCCTTCGTAGGCGAGTTCACCCTCTTCGGTAGCATTCAAGCCGAGGTGCATGAAGTGGCGTAAAAATCGGCCGGTCTGTGAGACGCCCCATGCGTACATGGCAGTGAACCCGCCGGGGGTGGGATTAATATCCGACGGTGCTCTAAGGAACGGTGCTACGTCCCGCACGGCGATCAGCCCGGCGCCAGCAATGGGTGCGCTGTCCGTCTCGTAAACGATGTAGTAGATTTTGCCGGGTTCGAACCCCCCCTCCATGTAGATATGTTCACGGCTGGGTTCAATGCCGGACTCCGTCTCCCGTGCAAAGCTCCATCGATCACTGGGGACCACGGTATCCTCATCGTCCTCGTAATCCCGCACAAGCAGCCTTGCGGTTGGATCATCGACGCCCACAACCGGTAATGGTGTGTGAATGCCACGATCCGATAGTTGATACGTGGTCCGTCGATCGTTAATCCTGATCTCTACGATGGTCTGTCCCGAGATGCCCTCGGCGAACGGCGGGTTGAGGCCCATCATAGAATCTGACTGTGTAACGTCCCACTGCCAGCCGATCGATGCCACCGTGAAGCCTTGCTTGAATAGAAAGCCGTCTCCCGGGTGCGCTATGCGAGACACCGGAGCAGAAGCAGGAGCACGGTTGAACACCGGCACCATGCGGCGGCGGCCCCTATTTGGCAGCTCCACCAGTGCCCGGCCATTGCCACGAGCCGGGTCCACCGGAACAACAACGGAGAAATCAGCCGTAAACATCACGCAACCCTCATCATCACGAGGAGCTTTATCGAGGTCGATAATCCCGCGGTTGGCGGCATGCTCCGGATCGACCGAAAAGGTCATCAGCCCATCAATCTGTTCATACGGCCCGGTATCGCCAAATGACACACCATCGGCGTAGGACTCTCGACCAGAAACCGTGAAATCAACAACAGCCATCGCTGCACCTCACTAGCGCCCCGGCGCGGCCGGTAAGAAAATTAGCTATGAACAAACGCAATATACGCCAGGTACGATCAGTGCTGCTATTTGAGGTCCCGTATCAACCCACTGACTCGTCGTCACCTGTATGGAGGATTTATAAGACCCCGTAGGACGATTCCATCGTCATTCCGAGCGTAGACAACCGGCCTTCACCAGTACATCGATTCGCCCAAAACACCCTTCGCAGCAAACCATTAAACCTCCGGGGCCCAACCCTCTCCCGGCGGGAGAAGGTGCCGACACTCTGCACGCTTTCACACCAAACCCACCCTGAGGCTCTCGAAGGGCGGTCGCGCATCGAAGCGCGCTCCTTACTACCTCGGGTCCTGCGCTTTCAGCACCGCGTAGATGAAGTCACACGCAGGCGTTTCTATTCCAAGCTCTCGGCCCATCCGTCCGACCGTGCCGTGGAGTGAATCGACTTCGAGCCGATTTCCCTGCAGTGTGTCCACCGCAAGCGACGATCGGGTGTCAGGGCCAAGTCGGTCCAGGTACGCCATTACGTCCTCGCGCTCGCCGTCCAACTCCACACCACTCGCCCTACCGAGCGCCTCGACCTCATCGATAACCCTGTTCAGCATCGCCCACGCCTCGGGAGTCGTTTTCAGAGCCACCAACGTCTTGTGCGTCACCGCAGTCATCCCTGCAAGGCCATTAATAAACATGAACTTGTTCCACAAATTGCGGTGCACATACTCTGAGAAAACGGAGTCGATTCCCTCAACATCCAACACCTTCTGCACACTGCGACCACGCTCGCTATCGCCACCAGCACCCTCTCCAAAAACGATCCGACGTGGTCCATCCAGTTGGTTCACCGCGCCCGGACCTTCCGTATGGGACACGATGTAGGTCAGGCCCCACAGGACATTGCCCCGGTTTTCCGGTGGCAGATCGCCTTGTAGTCTCTCAGCTGCATCGACCCCGTTCTGGACGCAGAGGATAAGCGTGTCCGGGCCAACCATCGGGAGCATGTCGTTGACAGCCTGTTTCGTGGCATATCGCTTCACGCAGAAGAGGATCAAGTCGCACACACCGGCATCCGCCGGAGCACCAGTCTGCACCTTCACGACACGTTCACCCGGGCCAACGCTGGTGATCTTCAGCCCATCACGCTGCAGCGCCTTTAAATTTGGCCCACGCGCAACCAGCCAGACATCACGCCCGGCCTCGGCGAGGACACCCCCGTAGTAAGCGCCAACACCGCCGGCAGCCATGATTCCGATTTTCAAGGACTCGTCCTGACTATTTTTTTACCGATCATCGGTCGCTATTTAAGTTCGACTAATCACGATGCGCAGGTGCGGCCCTTACGACGTTGCTGCGATTACGACCTTCGAGAGCCTCAGGGAGCGGTTTAACTTATTTGGCGTTCGCTGAAACTAACCGTGAGCCCCAAGCTTGCGGTTGACGGCCTCATCGGCCACCGGGCTGCTTACCTGCACAATGTTGACGTTCAACAGCGCCGGCTTGTCCTGGGCGAAGGCACGGGTCATCGCACCATCAAGATCAGCTGCATGCTCGACGTTCTCGGCGTACGCACCGAGACCTTTGGCGACCATGTCCCACCGCGTCGGCAGAAGATCGGTCCACACCGGCCGGCCATACAGACCCTTCTGAATCTGCCAGTCGATGCCCCAGATGCTGTTGTTCCCAAGAATCGTGATGACCGGAAGGTTGTGACGCACCATCGTGTCGATCTCGAGTCCGTGGAACCCGAAAGAACCATCCCCGGTTACACACACAACACGGTGGTTTGGAAGTGCGACCTGCAATCCCAGCGCGTATGGCATGTTGATGCCAATCATCCCGAAGCTGCTGACGTAAAGCCACCGCTCAGATTTCCGCGCTGGCACAGATGCTCGGAAGAAGTGAGCGTAGTCGCCGCCGTCGAACACCATTGGCGTCTCCGGGGTGATGTGCCGCTGGAGCGTTTCTGAAACGAACATCGGGTGCGGTGGGTCGGCCTCAACAGCCAGCTCTGAAAGTTCGGCTTGGTGCTTCTGGCGTTCTTCCTGGAGCGTCTTGTTCCAGGCACCGAAGGACGGCCATGACACTTTCCCAGCAGCATCTGACATCTGCGTGATAACAGGCCCTATGTCCCCAAGAATAGCAACGTCCACGCTTCGTGAACTGCCGAGGTGGTGGGGAGATGGGTCAACCGAGATTCTTTTGACGCCCTCGGCAAACGGTGGAGTGCCCCCGAGTCCCCACGTGTAGTCAAGCTGCTGGCCAAGAAATAGCACGGCGTCCGCTTCACTAATACGGGCAACCGCTTTATTCAACGGCAAATATCCGAAACCGATCGAAAGCTCATGATCGTCTGAAACCATTCCGCGTGCGCTGTCCGTAGTGGTAACCGGGATTCCCATCGTCTCGACAAGACGCTGCAGTTCTTCCGGAAGCGCGGTCGCCCCGGCGCCGGTACCGGCGACGATGAGAGGCCTCTCGGAGTTCTTGAGAATGTCTATGGCGGCAGCGATCTGGCCCGGGTCTCCGGACACTGCCAGAGGAACGCTATTTTCGCCTATCCCGTATCGCTCAAGAACGTCTTCATCGACCATCGCTTCTTGCAAATCTTGCGGGATGGTCAGGTGGACAGGCCCGCGCTTTCCCGTCATTGCGGTGCGGATGGCCAGATTGACGAACTCCGGAATACGGTCTGCGCTCGGGATCTCCCATGAGCCCTTCGTGATCGGCGCGGCAGCGCCAACCTGATCGAACTCCTGCATGGCTCCACGACCGATATTACGAGAATCAGATGAACCCGCGATGTTGATGATGGGCGCCTGCGAGTGCATCGCATTGGCAAGCCCGGGTAGAGCGTTGGCGTGGCCCGGCGTTGTGGACAGCACCACACCGGGTCGTCGAAGCGTCCGGGCGTAGGCATCAGCGGCGTGAGAGGCGGCACCTTCGTGCCGGGTGTCTATCATCCGAAATGGCTGATCCACCAACACGTCCAACAGGTGGAGGAAGTGGTCTCCGGCGATCCCGAACAGGGTGTCAATACCGTGCGCCTGAAGGGATTTGGACAACACTAAACTGCCGGAGATTTTTGCCATTTGATGTTCCTTTTGTAGGGTCTGATGTGGGATCTGCGGGGTCGACTAGGCTATATGGGGTTCGAAGTAAAAGGGGCCGTTTTAGGCGAACGCGAGAGTATCACAGCCAACTACGAATTCCGTCGTTTTATGGGGCCGTTCGGACGGACAGTGTTGAGCGTTCACAGTCGGATAGCCCGGGAGATATCGTGGGTGGCATCCGGTCCTTCCGGCCAATGAGACCGGCAAATAGACCGGGTTCTAGCACACTCCGTGTCAGCGCCGTTCCCAATCTGAAGAGCGGTAGCTGGGCTCGGGTAAGGCTGGACCGCGTGCTGCACGCTGGGGATATATCTTTCAATCATCTACAGATGGTTCTAGAAGGACAGGCGACGGTCGCAGCAAGTCCCGCCCCTGCAGAGTTATTTGGTTATTTGCAGCAGGCTCTTACCCAATGGGGCACGCAATAATTTCTTTCTTTTCCCGGGTATCACTCCGCCTCGCCGGTAGTCAGCGGACTACTCTTATACTGCCGCAAACATCAGGGACTTTACTTCACCTTTCTTCAGCTGGGAGAGGGGCAGCGTTGTTCGGGGACACCGAGAATCCTATGCTAGGGTGCGCGACATCGTTTCAATGGCAACCAGCCCGGAGAGCACATGCCCACCGTCATCGACTTCAACTGCGACCTCGGCGAGTCTTTCGGGTCCTGGAAACTCGGCCTTGATAAAGAGGTCGTAAAGTACGTGACATCGGTCAACGTCGCGACTGGATTTCATGCCGGAGATCCGGACGTGATGGCGTCCACAGTGAAGATTTCGGAAGAACTCGGCGTCGGGATCGGGGCGCAGCCCGGGTATCCGGACCTGGTCGGTTTCGGCCGGCGCGATATCGACATGACCCCGTCAGAGATCGCCAACGCAGTGACGTACCAGATGGGGGCGCTGGCGGCATTTACCAGCGATAAAAAACTCCAACACTTGAAACCGCATGGCGCGATGTACAACAAAGCCGTGCGCGACCCTGCACAGGCGGCAGCAATCGTGAAGGCCGGGCTGGATTTCGAACCGTCGATGATCCAACTCGTACTGGCCGGTTCCCAGTGGGAGAAGGTCGCACGCGACGCCGGAGCGCGCGTCGCACGCGAATGCTTCGCAGATCGTGCCGTCACACCGGACGGAGCGTTAGCGCCAAGATCGCAACCCAATGCAGTGCTTCACGACATCAACGAGGTGATAGATCGCTCACTCCGGCTCGCCATCGAAGGCCGTGTCACTGCCGTCGACGGCACCAACATAGATTTCGTTGCGGACTCGATCTGTCTCCACGGCGACAATCCCGGAGCCGTGGAGTTAGCGGCAGCGCTAAGGCACGCATTCGAAAAGGAAGGCCTTGAGATTCGCCCTATGCGGGAGTTTATCCCTTAACGGGGACGACGTGACCGCCGGCACACAGCTAGAACCACGCATCCTGATATGCGGTGAGGGCGCCCTCGTCGTCGAGTTCGGCAATGGAATCGACCCTGTTACCAACAATCGCGTCTACGCGCTTGCAGCAGCGGTAGAAGCAGCGAAAAACAATTCAGTTATAGAACTGACCCCGACCTACCGTTCACTACTCGTGCAATACGATTTGGAGTTGTCATCGGTCGCGGACATGACCGGATTTTTGAACGATATGGTCACTATATCTGCGGTGTCCACTGACGATCACGACGACAAACCACGCCGGATCTACGAGCTGCCGGTCGCGTACGGCGGTGCACATGGCGAAGACCTCGATGACGTAGCAGATCACGCCGGGATCACGACGGAAGAGGTGGTCGCCATCCACTCTGGCACCGACTACCGGGTCTACATGCTCGGCTTCGCGCCGGGCTTCCCATACCTCGGGGGCATGGATGAACGCATCGCCACGCCCCGGATTGCATCTCCACGCGTTCGCGTGCCCGCAGGCTCCGTTGGTATCGCCGAGAGTCAGACCGGTGTCTACCCGGTGGCCTCCCCGGGCGGTTGGCGGTTGATCGGAAATACGCCTGTGTCGCTGTTCAATCCCAACGCCCATCCGCCGGTGCCCTTCCTTCCCGGCAGCTTCATCAGGTTCGTGCCAGTATCTTCAGAAGAGACGAAAAGAATTGCGGATCAAGTCGCTGAAGGCACATACCGGGTCCATATGACGGAACAGGCCGAATAACCATGGACGCATTACGAATCGTCTGCCCGGGACCGCTGTCCACAATTCAGGACCTTGGACGTCCCGGTTACCAGCGATTTGGCGTATCCGTATCCGGTGCCGCAGATCGATACGCGCTCAGGCTCGGAAACCTGCTCGTCGGAAATGATCAGCGAGGCGCAGCGATAGAGGTCACGATCGGGGGAGCGGAATTCGAGTTCACGAGCCTTGCCATATTCGCGGTCACAGGGGCCGATCTCAGCCCGACGCTGAACGGCACACCGGTCGCTTTGTGGGAGACCCTCAGTGCAGACGTTGGTGACCGACTGTCGCTTAAGTCGCCGGCCGGGCCGGATTCAGGGCTACGCGCTTACGTCAACGTATCTGGAGGATTTGACACTCCTCTTGTACTGGGTTCTCGATCCACGCACCTCGGAGCTCGCCTAGGCGGAATTGAGGGCCGTGCGTCGGAGGCCGACGACGAAATTCTCATCGGACCGGTCACGAACCCGGTCCTCCCCGGAAGGCGCATGCCACTAGACCTGTTGCCAAAGTACGGCGGAGATATCCTCGCCCGCGTCATTCCGGGACCGCAGGATGACATGTTTGATTCAGACGCCACCGCCAGTTTCTATAACTCCACTTACACCGTCAGCGATAAGAGCGACCGGATGGGCTGCCGACTTGAAGGAACGGAGGTTCCGGCCATAGACGGTGCCCACGACATCGTTTCGGACGGTGTGCTCAGTGGAGCGATCCAGATTCCCGGGAATGCCCAACCAATCATTCTTCTAGCGGACTGCCAGACCACCGGCGGCTACGCAAAGATCGGCGTTATCGCCAGCGTCGATCTCGCACTTGTGGCACAGGCATCGCCCGGGGCAACGGTCCGGTTTGAACGTATATCTGCCGAGGACGCGTCAGCATTAGCCCGTGGTCGCATGGCAACGCTGCGCAACATCTCATTTGACGAGCCTACATCGGGAACAGTTGAGTTCGAAGAATTGCGCCGGGAATATGATTTACGGGTAGACGGATCTAAATACCATGTCGAGATCACTGCTGGCGTGGATGAGGGTCAAACTAATGCCATAGTGAACGGCATCGAGTACGACGTGCACGTCCATCCCGGGGAATAGTTCTCATCTCACCGATTACGGTCAGGAATCGCCCCGCGGCCTGATAAGATTCCTCCCGTTCAGGGAGACCTCTTTCGACCACGATATGGAATCGACTGTCTGAACATCAACGCGACATTAATTCGGACCCCGTCACACACCCTTGGAGCCACGCCACGTCCAACGCTGAACTTCTGGAAGACGGACTACTTGTAACCGGCATCGGTATGGGTGTCGTTGTTAGCGTCCTTGTATTGTTAATGTTCACAATCCACGGGCTGGGCCTGTTTGATCGTATCGTTCAGAGGCGGCAAACAGCCGCGGCCGTGCTCGATGCCCCATCCATCGCCACAACCATCCCGGAACCCTCGGCAAGTGAGGCCACGGCGCGCGGCGAGATCGTGGCCGCAATCGCAGCGGCGCTGGCTCTCGCCGAAGATGAATCACAGGTCAGACACGTTCTTAACAACCCACCCTCTGGCACTTCGCCAAACGCGTGGGCGCAAGCGGGCCGCAGGCACATGATGAATCAACGAGGAAGGCCGCTACGATGAGTCCACGGCGATACACGATCACCGTGGACGGCACGTCCCACGACGTTGAGGTGGGTTACGTATCGGAATCCCCTGTCCGCGTGAATGTGGACGGCGTTGACTACGACGTCGAGGTCCCGGATAAACCGGCCCGAGAAGCCACGCCAGTAAAACCGTATGCACCAGTCCGCTCGGTCGCGCGGCCGGGCGCACCGGCATCCCCCACGACACCGGCACACTCCGCAAGTGCTTCCGCAAATGCCATGACGGCCGTTATGCCAGGCCGGGTGTTATCTGTGGCCATCTCCGTCGGCGACTCCGTAAGCCGTGGTGATCTGATATGCGTGATCGAGGCCATGAAAATGGAACAGCAGATCGGCGCAAACAGGGACGGCGTCATATCAGCAGTTCACATTTCCGGCGGAGATTCAGTCGCACACGGCGAGACCCTAGTCGAGTTCGAGTAACCAACAAATATGGAATTTGAATCCCTCTGGGAAGGCTTCATTGCGATAGGCGACGACCCTCGCATGGTCATCATGTGGGGCATCGCCGGGTTCCTCTTCTACTGGGGCATCGCCCAGAAGAAAGAGCCGCTCTTACTCCTCCCAATCGCCTCCGGCATCCTGCTCGCCAACATGCCGCTGGAGGCCTTGACCCGTGAGGCCGGCGCGGGTGGCGAAGAAGGGCTGCTCCACTTCTTCCAGGAGAACGCGCTTAACAACGACCTGATGCCGCTACTGATCTTTATGGGTCTCGGCGCGGCGACCGATTTCGAACCGGTGCTCGCAAGTCCCCGCTCGCTTTTACTTGGCGCCGGCGCGCAATTTGGAGTATTCGTAGCGCTGCTGGGCGCGCTTTTGCTGTCGCTCACGGGCGTGTTCGACTTTGGACTTCTTGAAGCGGCGTCGATCGGGATAATCGGCGGGGCAGATGGACCAACCACTATCTTTATCTCCAACAAGATGCACCAGTTCGGGTTGGACAACGGCGTGCCGGTCTCAGACATCGTCGGTGCGACGACCGTGGCCGCCTACTCTTACATGGCGCTCGTCCCGATCATCCAGCCACCAATCATCAAACTCCTCACGACCAAGCGTGAACGGCTCATCCGTATGCCCTACCCGGACAAGCCGATCTCACGCCGCGTCAAGATCATGTTCCCAATACTTACGACCATAGTCATCGGTGTTCTCGTGCCGCAGGCCGTGCCGTTGATCGGCATCATGATGTTCGGGAACCTGATCCGTGAATCCGGCGTCGTGCCTCGACTGGCCAACACCGCCCAGAATGAACTCATGAATATCGTCATCATATTGCTCGGATTGACGGTCGGGTCCCTCATGCCGGGCCGGATATTCTTACAGATCGAAACCATCGGAATATTCTTGCTGGGACTGTTCGCTTTTATCGTGGCGACGATCTCGGGATTGCTGTTGGCGAAGGGCATGAACCTGTTCAGCCGTAAGAACCCGATCAACCCGATGATCGGAGCCGCCGGCGTGTCCGCTGTACCGATGGCTGCACGTGTAGTCCAGGACATGGCGAGCAAGGAAGATCCGGACAATTTCATACTGATGCACGCCATGGGACCGAACATTGCGGGTGTGATTGGAACTGCCACAGTGGCCGGAATTCTGTTAAACATCGTTCCGCAACTTGTGACTTAGACAATCAGATCACATGGCCGCCTGAATCTTCGCGAGATCGGATGCCACTTACTCAGGAGTACAGATGATCGATCACAGCATGCGTGGCATCTTTCCGGTCCTTGCAATGCCGTTCGATGCGGAAGGCAATATCGTCGTCGAAGACCTCCAGCGTGAAGTCGACTGGATAGCCGGGCATGGTATTCCCGGAGTCGCCATCGCCCTTGGCAGCGAGATCTACAAGCTCTCGGACGAAGAACGTGCGTTCGTCCTAAAAACGGTAGTCGAGGCCGCAAAAGGGCGCCTGAAAGTGGTCATGAACACCGGCCACGAGGGGACGGGCATCTCGATCGATTACGCGAAATCGGCACAGGAACTCGGCGCTAGCGCATTGATGATCAGGCCTCCGTCGTTCGCACAGCTTTCCGCCTTTGAGGTCATGAAATACTTCGTCGCCATCGCGGAGGCAATCGATATTCCGATCTTCATGCAAGACGTAGTCGGCTCCGAGGTGCCGCCGCCGCTCGCGGTCCAACTCGCAAATGCACACGAGAATCTTTGCTATATCAAAGTCGAGGTTGCGCCGTCCGTTCCCAGATTTGCTGACCTTGCGGCACGCACCGGCGCATCCGGTTTGATCCCGTTCGGTGGGTCCGGAGGCCAGTTCCTCCTCGAGGAAGCCCGGAGAGGCTCGCAGGGATCCATGCCTTGGTCCGTTATCCCGGACGTGTACGCCCGGGTTTGGGACGACTTCCAGTCCGGAAACGAAGTGGACGCTGAAATCCAGTACCGGCGTTACGCAGCGTTAAATCGCACAATCGCACAGGGCATGGGGGCTGCGATGTGGGTTAACGACTGGATACTGATACGCCGCGGCATTTTCCAGGAGACCTCGCAGCCAAGGCAGCCAGCGCCTCGGCCGGATGACCAAACCAGAATAGAACTCGACGCCATGCTGGAAGAACTTGACCTGGTCGGGAAATAATCGGTCGAATGGCCCTAATGTCACCAAATAGTCACAGGGAGCGCAACATTGGTTGATCGCACCATGAATGGCATCTTCCCGATCCTCGCAACGCCCTTCGATGATAAGGGACAGATCGATTTCGAAGACCTCGAACGCGAGGTCGAGTGGATGATCGACGTGGGGGTCAACGGCGTCGGAATTGCCGTGGCAAGCGAGATATACAAACTTACCGATCCCGAGCGGGACAAAGTCCTGTCCTCAATCGTAAAACAGGTCAATGGGCGCGTACCGGTCGTAATGAACACCGGTGCAATGGGCACAGATGTGACGGTGCATTACTCCCAGCGAGCGGAGGAACTCGGCGCAAACGCGCTGATGATTCGGCCGCCCAGCTTCATCGCCATGCCGGCCGGTGAGGTGATCGAGTTCTTCGCCCGCGTCGGTGAATCGGTTGGAATCCCGATCTTTCAGCAGGATCAGGCAACTGCCCAGGTGAGCCCGGGCATGGCCCTCGAGATCGCCAGACGCCACGAAAACCTCTGTTACATCAAGGTGGAGACGGCACCAACGGTGCCACGAATGGCCGAAACGGCCGCGCTCCGAGATGCAGCAACAGATGCCGGCGGTGATCTCATTTTGTTTGGCGGCGCAGGCGGTGCGTTCCTGTTCGAGGAGCTGCGCCGAGGATCAGTCGGGACCATGCCAGGATCTGTAATACCTGACGTGTTCGTGAACGTGTGGGAACGTTGGCAGGACGGCGACGAAGAAGGCGCAGAGGCGGAATTCCGGCGTTACAGCGCGTTGATCCGGACGCTGAAACAACCTCAGGGTCTCGACAACTGGATTTATAAAGAAATCCTGGTCCGACGAGGTATCTTTAAAACCGCCCACGCCCGCCACCCGGCGATGAGACCCGACCGTTTCCAGATTTACGAGCTCGAACAGATGCTGGACGAACTGGAACTCCAAGAGTCGGAAGCCTAAAGAGCGCTGGTAGCTTCAGGCATGAACACCGCAACACGCCAATCCGAAACAGCCTCACACTCCGCATGCACCAAGGCGACATGCCGCTGTTGCGCTTCCGATTGGGGCCGTATGTCGGGATCCGGACTGTTCAGCGCGGTCCACGCGGCTCCGAGCAGCACCCCCCGTAAACTCCCAGCGAACTCGCCACAGGCAGGCATCCAATGATCCCGCTCCTGGACGTATGGTCCAGCAGTCCATTGTCAGATCTTTCGACCGTGGAGATCGTTCTTCTGTCCTCCCTCGCATTCGGTGTGGCTTATGTGTCAGGCATGGTCGGAATGGCGTTGGGCGTCGTCCGATTTCCCCTTTTGATCGCGTTCGGTATAAGCGTACCGATAGCCGCCGGCGTGAACCTCGCGGTCAGCGTTGTCACGGCCGTCACGAGCGGGCTGGAACACTGGAAAAACCACCGAATAGCGTTCCGAGTAGTGCTGCTGATTGGCGTGCCTTCGTTTATCGGTGCCTTCTTCGGCAGCCTCGCATCGGATTCGATACGCGCCTGGATCCTGCTGTCCATCATCACCCTCGTTCTGTTGTGGTCCGGCCTAGTGGCGCTTGCGCGTGCTCTGCGCACCAGGCATACGGAAAAGGGACGGGACGAATCCATACAGGTCCCATTGCCGTCGACACGCCGTTTGATCCTCGAGATGACGGTCGGTTTTCTTATAGGCGTGCTGGGGGGGGCCGTGGGACTGGTTCTCGGTACCGTACGTATGCCGGCGTTAGTAAACGTCCTGAAACTTCACCCTGCTATAGCGATCGGCACCAACACGATTATCGGTTTGCTGGTCGGTGCCTCCGGATTCGTCGGAAAGCTGATCAACGGGGACGTCGATATCCTGCTGATCGCGCTGCTGGGAACCACGGGCATGGTCGGCAGTTACCTGGGCGCTCGACGGACCGGTCAAATGAACACCAACAACCTCCGGCTCGCCATCGGCATAGTGCTGATCATAGTGGCGCCCTTCATGGGCGTGAGAGCAGCAATAGAGTTCCCAAACTAGCCCCAATGCGGTGGTTATGTTGGGGCCGTGGGGTGATTTGCTCACGGCGTCCGTCAGACCATCATGGAATTTCTAGATTGGACACCCTTCATTTCCGTGGAGAGGTCGTACATCAAGCGCATGATGTACGTTTCCAAGTGATCCGCGCGATTCGTCGTCAATAGATGTCGATTCACTGATCGATCGCCCAACAGATCCTTTCTCGGAAGGATTTGGATGGCAGAAAATCGCGAACCGCCATTCAGACCGCTACCCAGGGATACATACCACAGATCTACGCGGTCGCCAGTTCCACAACCGCCTGGGCTATCTCATCCGGCGCGCCGGACGACAGCACCCTCATCGTGACCTGACGCGAGGCCGCCAGCCCGGTCATCGGCATAATAGCCGCCGAAACTGATACCGGAACCCCGGGCTCGTCAAACGTCTTGAGCGCCGCGGTTACTTCTTCTTCAACCGCCACTCCGACGATAAGGCCACCTGTTTTCTGGATACCCATGAACGGCAGGACTTCATCGGCAGCCAGAGCCTGGCCTCGGATGTTCACACCGACGGCCTGCAAACGTTCGCCAGCGGTTGCGGAGGCGATATCATCGGGCCATTCCACTTTTTCGGCGTTAACACAAACATCGATCTTCCCGACCTGGCCCTGGATCCACAGGAATACCTGCCTAACCGATGTTCGATCGGTCACGTCCATATGGGCCAGCAGACATCCTGACCCAAGGGTCTGGATATTTACGTAGACCTCATGCGCTGTATCGCGATCGCTCGAGTATGTAATCGCCACCGTCTTCGCACCCGCTCGCGCGAGAGCCTCGGCGATCGCCCGTCCGCGCGCCTGCCCCCCACCCGTCACAACACACACCTTTTCCGCTATCGGAACGTCGACGTGATAAGCCTTGTCCGGGTCGAAGCCGGCCGGACCGTTTTCTGGAAGATCGTTAGTCGGTGTAATCAATAATCGTCCGGCCGGTAATCAGGCCCGCCTGCAGGTCGTCGCACGCCTGGTTGATGTCTTCAAGTCGATATCGTCGCGTCACCAACTCATCCAACAAGATCCAGAGTCAGAGCACAGGCTGACTTCGGGCAGTTGGCAGACGCGCAAGCACAGAGAGAGTCAGTCGAGTCTAGCAGCGAATTCGGTCATAACGATGCGAAATGTAATGCTCAATTCGCAAGGTCAGACAGGTCGACTCCGCAGGTACTCATGACACCAATAACCGAGAGCATTCTGAACGAATTTACCTCTCCGTCCACAAGGGCCTCAATTGTGTCTGTATCGATCTCTGACATAAGGCACTCAAGTTGCAGCGCCGTGAGCGGGAGATCGGACGCCAGATCCGTGAGGTCGGTAGTTTCCAAGATCCCTAGAATATCTGGTACGTCCAGCGCCCCGGGGAGCAATTGAGGAAGATCGATCGGAGCACTGTCCGTGGCCATGTCATCCAGGGTCGACTCAATATCGAGGCCACCAGCCAACGCGAGCAGGTCTGCGGCATCAATGGCAAACGATGCGATATCAATTGAGGGATTCGAAGCAACCGCCGGCACTGGTGTCGCCGTAGGCTCGGGGTCGTTGCTGGCGCAAGCGGCAACAATAAACAACGCCGACAACATAGTCGCCAACACCATCCAGAAACCTTTGAAGTTACCCATCATGGCAATGATCCCGCCTTTAAACGGGGATTCCCGTCAACGTTTAAATCCCGATCCCTAAATTTTAGGCCCCAGACGTTAGTCCAATCCCAGCAAAACCCGTCGCACGAGGCTCAGACTGCTCAACGCCGCACGTCGTTTGTCTGGCACGCCTCGTCCGGCAGATCGAACGTGGCGCGTGTGAGTGCCATTAGCATCCGTCACTGCTATATACGTCTCTCCACGCCCAAGGTTCTCTGTGCGTTGGTCGCCCTCTTCAACAGCGTGAACTGCCACGCCGAGCGTCGCTCCTGATACGATCCGAACCGTCCGTGACAATGCGGCGGCACGTTCCGGGCCACCGGCAAACGGTGGCGACTCGCCACCCGCCCGCGCCAGCCGTTCCAACGCATCGTTGGAGTTGATGATCTTTCCCTCTACGTATGCATCGCCCGCAGCTCGTTGGAAAACATCTGCGATCGCGCCGCCTACAAGGTCTTCGTAGGTCGCAACCGTCAACCCTTTATCCGAGATCAAACGCCCAACCACGGCTTCGAGGGTATCGTCGTCCGTCCCGAATATATTGTCGCCGAGAAGTTTGCGTGCTTCCTCCTCGACCGGGTCAATCAATTCCTCAGCCTTGGTGGCCGAACTGGCACGGGCGGCAATCCTGACATCCACCTGACCCGGGTGCGCCATAGTGCCGACGCCGGGGTTACCGTCGTCCACCATCAGATGGCCGATCAAGTGATCAACGTTGCTCTCGCCAAGATCCACGGTCTTGAGCACCCGGTACTGGATCACATCGGTGACGTTGAATTTCTCTTTTATAAAGGGGAGTACCTCGTTGTCGATCAGCCATTTCATCTCGAATGGAACGCCTGGAAGCGAAATGATCACGCCCGCTTCGTCCTCAACAACGAATGCCGGGGCCGTGCCGTTAGGGTTCCGGAAAATCCTCGCTCCTTCGGGTATCTCAGCCTGTTTCTCGTTGTTCTTAGTCAAGATGAAACCGCGCTTGCGAAATCGCTCTTCGAGTTCAATGAGGGACTCCGGATCAACGACCACATTGACGCCCATCACCGCCGAAACAATCTCGCGCGTCAAGTCGTCCTGGGTCGGACCAATGCCGCCTGTGGTGATCACGACCTGCGACCGGCCGTGCGCACGTTTCAACGTATCCAACATGCGAATTCGACTGTCACCGACGGTGTTTACGTAGTGAAGATCGATCCCGTTATCGGCAAACCGCTGGCCAATCCATGCCGAGTTTGTGTCAACGATCTGGCCTAGGAGTAGTTCGGTTCCGATGGCAACGATTTCAGCGTTCATGTGATCTGCAATTCTCTCTCGGCATGTTGTTGTCTTGCTTTACGTTTCGCGTTTGGCCCGCAATGCAAAAGCGTAGGACCGTTGCAACAGGCCGTCAAACGCCCATCCCAAACGTTTCTGGCACTCACAAATGCAGCGCTCAGTTGACAACATCAGAACACTTGTTCTACGATGCGAACACGCGTTCTGATCCTGGTTATTGAAATCGATCGATACCAATTCCACCGCTTGCTGGGGAGCGGTGTCCAGGGACGTTGATCCACTGGTTTACCCAGTCCGGCCAATTGACCAGATTAAGAGGTACAAGAAATGACGACTCTGGCAACCCGATCTTCTGCAATCGCGACACCAACGGACTCCGATTCGTCTGTTTCGACCTCTCCAATTGATGTATCCAACAAGTTTGCCCGATCTTTCGACGGAGCAGAAGAGTTTTCCTGTGCTGTGCTCGACAGCGTTGTCAACAAGCGCGGAAAGACTCTATCAATCTCTGTACGGTCAAACGCAGAAATGATCGACATATCGACGCGCCTCGAGCTTCTGCTCATGACCGTCGGAATGGGCGCCGGATCGGTGTCCGCCCGTGTGGGCCCCTCTTTCATGAATCACACATACCCGGCCATGCGGTCTCTCTCACAGGCGCTCGATATCGCCGGCTTTTCCGGCATGTGGACGGCGGTCGGCGGTCGGAACATTCGGCTGATGGAATCCTGGCAGATGTTCGTAAGCGTTGACGCCCCTTCAGTCACCAGCGTTCCAGGCCAGCCGAGCAGGCCGGACACGCTCCTGGAGGTTGTTTCCGCTGACCAGATCCCGACCGATTGGTTCCGAACACGTGTCGCTCCGAGGTCTTCCACAAAGGGTCTCACGACCGTGTACTACAGCTCCTCCATAAGGCCCACCGACGGAAGGGAGTCCCTCTTTGATCGCGTGAGGCGCTCGAATCTCACCAAAGAATGGCGTGACGGCATACGCAGGCACTTTGAGACGGTCGACATTGCCGAGGCCGTGACCGCCAGCTAGCGATTCAGGCTCCCCACCTATTCATATTTGAGCGTAGTTGACTTAGAGGAGTCCACGCCATGACCACAATCAGACTTGTCCGCGCAGACACCCTGCCCGAAAATATTAACTACAGAGATGATGGCTGCGAAGTTTCATATTCGTGCTTAGTTTGTCCTCTCCCCATCTGCAAATTCGACGACCCAGGCTGGCTGCAACGCGAAAGCCGACAGAGTCGTGACGAAGCCATGATCACCGCCCGGAGATTCGAGAGCCTCTCGGTCTCCCAGATCGCGGAACGGTTTGAGGTAAGCACGCGAACCGTGCACCGTGTTCTAAAACAGGAACGTGAAGGAACGAGACAGTTACCTGATTCAGAGCAACGACCGATGCTCTCAGTGTTGACTCTCCGGACACAATCAGCGTTCAAGTCTCCTCAACCACTGCCACGTATCTGGCCACCGGCGGAGGGCATAGAGCGCGAACCGATGCTCGTTAAAACAGCGTAGTCAACCCGGGGTCTGAACAGGTTCTGGCCGCCTGACAGAGTCCCACTCGCCTAAATCCCGGTGTTACCCGGGTGTCTCGAACACACGCTCTTCTTTGCCAGCGCCAACCCGCACCCGGTCACCGGTTGCCTGGTAGACAACGCGTTCTGCGATGTTCGTGGCTCTGTCAGCGATACGCTCAACGTTGTGAGCGGCCCAAAGAAGATAAGTGCCTCGCTCTACGTTCGCCGGATCGGCCTTCATCAGTGCCAAAAGATCGACGCGGACCTTTCGATACAAATCGTCCACCTCATCGTCATCGGGGCCGATAGCGAGGGCTTCGTCTCTTGCGGTGGTTTCGTCACGTGTGAGAAATGCGTCAAGACTCTGCTTGAGCATATGTACGGCGCGCTCACCCATCGCAGGAATGTCGACCAGTTCCTTCAGCGGCGGCTCCGGGCCCATCATAAGGCTGATCTTAGCAATACCTTCGGCGTAGTCCCCCATCCGTTCCAGTTCGCCTGCTATGTGGAGCGCGCTAATAATCCGTCGAAGATCACTCGCCACCGGCGCTTCCCGGCGGATCAGATCCATGCAGGCGTCCTCGACGAAATGGCGCTTGTCGTCGATCAGATCATCGTCTTCAATAACCTTCTCTGAAAGTGCAAGGTCGCGGTTTTTGATCGCGTTCAGTGCATTGAAGATTGAACTTTCAACAAGGGCACCAAGCAACACCAGCTCCGCTTCGAGCTGCTGAAGATCATGGTCAAATTCTTCTCTTGCCATGGCATGCCTCGGGGATCCAAGTTCGGGGGGAGTCGCTCAGGCAACCGTCATTCAGGTCAAAAGACCAACGGGCAAGCAACGGCGTAACGAGGATGAAGTAGGGAAGTATAGCAGCGGGTAGGGAGGGAGCCTCACGCGAAGCCATTCCGAATTTCCTCTAACTGGGGTGAGCAGACGTTTCAAATATGAATTGAATCGGCACTGCACGGCCTTCCCGTTACGAATTCTGTCGCTTCCTGCGGCCCGCAGTCGTAGAATTAACAGTTGCGTTCCGGGCTAAGTGATCGTAAGTACGCATAACCGTAACGACCCACGTTACGCGACGACGAACGATTTCTTCACTTTTCAAAAATCCCGCCAACCGCACAGGAAAACTTCAGCACCTATCAGAACCTCGTCGCTCTTCTATCAGCGACCAGAGTTTCCGCCAGGCATAAAGGACCTCCCAGACCGTGACACTCGCTTCCGAGAACTCCGACCCAGAAACCACGGCCGCTCCGTACGGACTCGCCAACCCCGACGTTTTAATTGATGACCCGACATCCGATTCCCCCACGGACACCTTGCTAAGGTCCATCCTCGACGTGAGTGAGGACGACCTTAATTACCAGGTGTCGCAGATGGGCCAGCCACCGTTTCGCGCACGGCAACTGTGGCGATCGCTCTATTACGACGGCGCACAGTCTTTCGACGAGATGACGACGCTCGCAAAACCATTCAGGGCGGCCCTGGAAGAGCGCTACAGAATATCCCCGATTGTGCCGGAGGTTGAGTTACGGTCTGCGGACGGATCCACGGACAAAATACTGTTCAAACTCCAGGACGGAGAGTTGATAGAAACCGTCCTGATGCGTTACGGCCTCGACGGTCACCGTAGAGCACGCCGCACCGTTTGCATCTCAACACAGGCGGGATGCGCTCTTGGCTGCACCTTCTGCGCCACCGGCCAGCAGGGGTTCCGGCGTCAACTCTCCCCCGGAGAGATCGTGGCCCAGGTCCTGCACATGCGACGCATCATCCGTTCTGAAAACGCCGAGCTAATTGCCGCCGGTACCGCCAAGAAGGATGAGGTGACCGAGATCACCAACGTAGTATTCATGGGCATGGGCGAGCCACTCGCAAACTACAACAACACTCTGAGCTCGATCGCCGTGATGAACCATGCCCAGGGCATGAACATCGGAGCACGGCACCTCACGATTTCCACTGTCGGCCTGGTCCCGGAAATCCGGAAACTTGCCCGCGAGCCGTACCAGTTGAACCTTGCCGTTTCGTTGCACGCCCCGGACGACGAATCCCGGTCACGCACGATGCCGGTGAACAAGCGTTACCCGATCGCCCGGTTGATGCACGCGTGTCGTGACTACGTGGAGACAACGAACCGACGCATCTTCTTCGAGTACGTCCTGCTCGACCACGAGAACGACACACCGGAACACGCCAAGAAGCTGGCCGAACTGTTGAATGGCCTGATGTGCCACGTGAACCTCATCCCGGTCAACCCGACCGAGAAAGGTCCATACTCGCGCCCGAACGACAAACGTAGCGCCCTGTTCCGAGAGGTCCTCACCAAGGCCGGCATCCCGAACACCGTGCGCCAGGAAAAGGGCATCGACATCAACGCCGGATGCGGACAGTTAAGGGCACGTGCACTTGATGACGCGGTGGAAACGGCGGAATAACCCGTGCCTGACAGCCCTAGAGGAACGTCGGGCGAGATGGTCGCGAAGCCGTTAATCGGTCGGCTTCATTCGTCCGCGGCCATCGCCCAAAAACCGTTGTTCCTGCCTATACTTGCCCTCCTACCTACCCCTTGGAACAGCCCAAAGCTCTACCTGGATCAACATGAATAACTCGCCCACCATCATCTATACGTGGACCGACGAGGCGCCAGCACTAGCCACACACGCCTTCCTGCCGGTTATCCGGGCATTTGCGGGAGCCGCCGGGGTGGAGGTCGAAACCCGCGACATCTCCCTCGCCGCAAGGATCCTCGCGCAGTTCCCCAATGTACTTGTGGATGGGCAATCGATTTCCGATGATCTGACCGAGTTGGGTGACATGACGGAAGAGCCGGAAGCGAACATAATCAAGCTTCCAAACATCAGCGCCTCGGTTCCGCAGATGAAGGCTTGCATCGCGGAACTGCAGGCTCGTGGGTACGGACTCCCCGACTATCCCGAGGCCCCGGGCAATAACGAGGAAGCTCAGATAAAAGCACGCTTCAATGTCGCAATGGGAAGCGCCGTGAACCCAGTTTTGCGGGAAGGCAACTCAGATCGACGCGCGCCGAAAGCTGTGAAGGACTTCGCCAAAGTGAACCCGCCACGCATGCGTGCATGGTCAGGAGAATCCCGGACTCACGTATCGACGATGTCCGACAACGATTTCCAGCACAACGAGAAGTCCGTAACTATCCCGGCCAATACCACCGTAAACATCGAGCACGTGGCGAGCGATGGCACGGTGACAGTACTGAAAGAGTCTCTCTCACTCCTGACGGACGAAGTGCTTGACGCCACATTCATGGGCAAGAGGGCCCTGGTCGATTTCTTTCGTGAGCAGGTAAAGGACGCCAAAGACAAGGACGTTCTCTTCTCCCTCCACCTGAAGGCCACGATGATGAAGGTGTCAGATCCGATTATTTTCGGGCATGGCGTAGAGGCGTTCTACCAAAAGGCATTTACGAATCACGCAGCCACGTTTGAGTCTCTTGGCGTGGACGCAAACAACGGGATTGGAGATCTTCTTTCCAAGATCACGGCCCTTCCAGAAGACCAGCGCAAAGCGATCGAAGCCGATATCCAGGCCGCCTACGATGAAGGTCCGGGCATCGCTATGGTGGACTCGAACCGAGGCATCACGAATCTGCACGTTCCCAGTGATGTGATCGTCGACGCCTCCATTCCCCCGATGATCCGTGATTCTGGAGGGATGTGGAACGCGGCCGGTGAACTTCAGGACACCAAAGCGATCATTCCTGACTCAAGCTATGCCGGGATTTACGACACGATTATCAAGGACGTTCAGAAGCACGGCCAACTGGACCCGACGACAATGGGCAGCGTCCCAAACGTCGGACTGATGGCGCAGAAGGCTGAAGAGTACGGTTCGCACGATAAGACTTTTGAGGCCGCCGCCGCCGGGGTCATCCGCGTTGTAGACGCTGCAGGTAACACCCTCATCGAGCACTCGGTGGAAACTGGCGACATTTGGCGTGCATGCCAGACCAAGGACGTTTCGGTTCGTAATTGGGTCGAGCTGGCCGTGAGACGAGCCCGGGCAACCGGTGCCCCGGCCATCTTCTGGTTGAACAGTAATCGCGCCCACGACGCACAACTGATCAGAAAGGTGAACATTTACCTCGATGATCAGGACACCGACGGGCTTGATATCCAGATCCTTTCTCCGGTGGAAGCGATGCAGTTTTCGCTGGACCGCATCCGCAGGGGTGAAGACACCATCTCCATAACCGGAAACGTCCTCCGTGACTACCTGACTGACCTGTTCCCTATACTCGAACTTGGCACCAGCGCACGCATGCTGTCAATCGTTCCCCTGCTTAACGGCGGAGGTCTTTTTGAGACCGGTGCCGGGGGGTCTGCTCCTAAACACGTCCAACAGTTCGAGCAAGAGGGGCACCTGCGCTGGGACTCCATCGGAGAGTACATGGCACTTGCGGCCTCACTCCAGCATCTCGCCGATCAGTTCAACAACTCGAGAGCACGTGTTCTCGCGGACGCTCTCGACACTGCTACCTCTGACTACCTGACCAATGCGCGTCTACCTTCCAGAGTCGTGCACGAGATTGACAGTCGTGGTAGCAATTTCTATCTGGCGATGTACTGGGCGCAGGCGCTCAAGGCGCAGGATTATGATGCTGATTTGTCCAGTCGGTTCGATTCTGTCGGTGCAGCTCTGAGCGAGAACGAAGAGTTGATCCTCTCCGAAATCGAAGAAGCGCAGGGGCCAGAACAGAACCTCGGGGGTTACTACATGCCGGATACCGGACTCGCGGCCGCAGCGATGCGGCCCAGCAAGACATTCAACGGGATCATCGACGGAATTTAGTCCTACTTGAAACACAGGTATCAGACGCGAAGTGCGCCCCGTTTTCACGGGGCGCACTTCGCGTCCAGGCATAAAGCAAGTTTGACGGCCTAAATCGGCATCGCCTTGGAGCGCTTCGTGTGTGCACGGCCCGTCTCGGCCGTTGCTTCCAAGGATCCAGCGATCATAACCCCTTCGTCAATGCGCGCCACAACCGTCTCAGGCGGTCCTCCGTCAAGGAACTTGATGCCGTTTGCAAAGCAAGCGTCTCGGATCCGCGTCCGTGCGGCTTCCAACTCCGGCGGTCGAGGTGGCTGTTGGGCCGAGTGGTATCCGTGCGAAAGTGCCATATCACCCGGTCCCCATTCCGCGAACGAGATGCCAGGAACCCTGAGCGTGGACTCGACGGTGTTCAATGCCCGTTTGTTTTCGATCTTGAGACCAAGGATTAACTCCCCGTTAGGATTTAACGGCCACGGCTCTGCCTTTTCCAGGTACTCCTCGTTGGATATACCCCAGATCGGCGCCGCCGACGCCTGCCCACCATTGCCGCGCTCGCCGTGGTCTAACCCTGCCCCGACTCCGAGCGGATGGAACGGGTAGCGGCAAGCCTCAACAAAGGCTTTCACGGACGCCGGGTTCTCAGCCTGGCAGAGAAGGATGCCGTGTACACCCCTGGCAAGGATTTGCCGGAACTGCCATGCGTTGTACCTAATCGATTCGACCGAGCCGCCATCGACCGGCGCTTCTACGATCACCGGAGGCGTGCGGTGTCCGCTATTGGTGGGTCCACCGTCAACAAGTCCCTGCATAAAGCGATCAAGTCCGGCCATGTCGAATGCACCGTGCTCCATGCCAATGTTGATGTAGTCAGCCCACGTCTTGGACATGCGCTTGCCAGCCTCGTAAGTGAGTTCGTTGCCGGTATGGCTTCCGACGTAATAGACCGGCTGTTCAGCTTCCCACAGCTCAATTACACGATTGATCCGGTTGGGCATGGATTTCCTCTGTTCTTCGGTGTTGTTTGGAATGTCGTCTCTCCCAACAGAAGAGAGTCCAATGTTTTAGAGGTAAGGGATAAGTCCTGTCTCGTCGACACGCTGATTATCAGCCATGCCTTACACCCAGCCCGGCGAACTTCCCCACTTGTCCACCGACACAATTTCCTTCAAAGGATTGCGCGTGACTGAACCGAACCGGCCCTGTGGATAGCCGAGCGGAATGCAGTACACCACGCCCGCGCCATCCGGCAGTTTTAGCAATTTCTGGACATCGTCCTCCACGTTGGCGTGGAGTGAGGTGATAGTCCCACCGATGCCCAACGCCCTTGCAGCCAGCAGCAGGTTTTGCGTCGCCGGAATCACCGATTCTCGGCCTTCGGAAGACGTGGTACATACCAGTACGATCGCCGGAACCTCACCAATATTGTCAGCGAGCGCCATCGCCAGCTTGTAGTGATCCGGGATGTCCTCCGGCTTGAAGAACCCCTCGTCATTTCGCTTTGCCCACCACGCCATGCGATACAGTTCTCCAAATTTTTTTCGGACGTCGGCGTCCTGCAGGACCAAAAAATGCCATGGCTGCCTATTCGCCCCGTTAGGCGCTTGTCGGGCCGCGTCCAAGATGCTGTGCAGATCAACCTCCGGAATAGGGTCCGGCTTGATGCGCCGGATCGCCCGAAGCGAAAATATGGCGTCTCCCAGCGTGATATCGAGTCTGTCGGCTGTGCTCATTCAATGCTCCATTCATCTAGGTCGATATTACGAGGTTCAGGACGTTCTGATAACTAGCCGAGGCGGCGGGGGTCAGTCCCCGGCAACTCCAACATCGGACAGGGATCCGAGAAACTCGAGGATCCGAGGCGCTGCGATATCCACAGCACACCCAGCGCCCGGG
>Ga0209403_10001149_pt1 | contig 35318 bp, 30 predicted proteins | sample ArcticOcean_MG_C_8_FD_187440 | JGI IMG/M metagenome (GOLD analysis project Ga0209403, IMG submission 187440) | Marine microbial communities from western Arctic Ocean - ArcticOcean_MG_CB11_86 (SPAdes) (version 2) | ecosystem: Environmental > Aquatic > Marine > Oceanic | place: Arctic Ocean...
CATGCGTCAGTTCATTCTTGTACCAGTCAAACCCCACCTGGCCCATATATCCACTCACGGTTGCCCCACGGACGCCCGCGTCTCGCCGAGAGTAGAACACCTGCGTATAGACACCGTGAGCCCCGGTTTCGAACTGGATCAAGGCACTGGAACAGTCCTCGTTCGTTCCCGTCTCCGGACTACCACAATCCACACTGTACAAACAGGCGTGATCAGATCGGGTGCCGGACGTCTGATTTCGGGTCCGATTCTGCGGACTTTCCAGACACGTCTCCTGTTCGTCACACACAGAGCACACCAGACCGGCCTTCTTCTTGCCTCCAAAAACCTTTCCCCAGGTGGCCATTGCAGACACACGAACAATTGGCGAGCCCATCAGGAATTGCAGGTAATCGAAATCGTGTGTCGCCTTTTGCAGGAAAAGTCCCTGCGTGATCTCGAAATTGCGATACTCCTGTTCCCAGTACCCCACGCCATAGGGCACATAGTTCACAGCAGTCACGTGAATGGGAGCCCCAACCGCCCCATCGGTTATATACTGATGCGCCAGTTGACAAAGCGGAGACGTTCGAAGCGGAAAGCTCACCACCACCTCACACTTCGAATTTTCGAACGCACGTTCCAATGCGACTGCCTGCCGCATGGAAATGGCCACCGGCTTTTCCAGAAACAGCGGCAAATCATATTTCGCCACCTTAACACCGAAGGGCGAGTGGAGGTTACAGCGCGTTCCGACAGCGATGGCATCGAGCTTCCCCTTCTTCACCATCTCATCGACACTCTTGTAGAACACCGCGTCGGACCGGTCACACTCGGCCAGACGATCTCTTACGCCTTTCTCATCCGGATCCACGACAGCCACCACCCGCAGATCCGGATCCACCTGTCGGAACACGTGATCGATCATCCCGTGAATACGACTGCCGTAGCCTATCACACCCAGCCGAACCATAACCCCTCCTGTTCAATTGTCCCGGTTATTCATTCTCAAGGATCCGGTATCACAGCAAGCACCGCAGGTGAAGCCGGTCCTCCAAAACGCAACTCTACACGCGCACTCGCGTAAGCATAAGCCTCGATTGGCGACATATCATGTCCTTCAGTCAGAACCTCATATGCCTGCTGCACCGCGGCGGCCGAGGCCTCCTTTACCGAGCTGCCCATCCCCACACAGATCGTCTGTTCACCCACTCGGAGCCGAGGATAGTCCAGACTCATTTCTTTGTCCACATCGATCAGGACAGTAGCTTCGCCACACCCTTCCAGACCAACACACGTGGGCTCACCCACACCCATAGCCGCGTGGAAGTCTCCCATCGAAAGCAGCGCACCCTCGACCTGTACCGGCAACCAGAGGGTCGCCCCGGGCGAAAACTCCCGAAGGTCCATGTTCCCACCCCAGGGGTAGCACGGGGCCACCGTGGAACCCGTTCCTGAACCAGGGGCAACACCCACGCATCCAACCATTGGCTCCAGGGGAACACGCAAACGCTCCGAGATTCGGGCGAACCCATCCTCCAGTGGAATCTGCTTCACCTGCGTGCGATCTGTTCTGTTCCCCAGCAAACCGAACCCCGGAATCCACACGGACCATACCCGGTGCATCTCCACCGACAGCAACTCCACCCGCAGCGCATCTCCGGGGGCCGCCCCGTTCACATAGACCGGCCCGGTAACCGCATTGAACTTCTCGATGCCGATTTGCTCTACCCGCTCGCCCTCCGAAAGTCTTTGATATCCATCGTCCCCGGTCTGAAAGGTTACGCTTGCTTCAGGACTCACCCTGAGCGCCGGCGGATGATCGGCGCTGAACGTAACCGTTCGCTTTGCCATCTCGATGAAGTGATCCATTGAGCCTTCTTCCGAACCCTTACTCCACCCTGGTATAGGGCGAACCCAGCAGATCGATCAAACTGCTCGGGTGTTCGTCTCGCGTCTCGTATCCCGGGCTGTCTCCGCGCTGACGAAATCTGGCAGTTCTGACATAGGGTGGATCGAGCTTTCGATATGAAAACGCCTCTGGATTCTTTTTGAGTTTACGCGCCGCTTTTCTTGCGGCCTTCCTGATCAGCTTGCGAGATCTTTCCGGTGCAAGATGGACTGCGCTCAACTTGGATCGGCTGTAGGTATCTGCATCCACGTGCTCCAGTCCATCCGGCAGCAGCCCTCGTTTCACCGCCACGGTGATCACCCCGGGTGTCAGATCCTCCGCCTCCTCGGCGAACGCCTGCTCCCCGGAAGCAAAAACCGTCGGAATCCCCAATTCTTTCGCACACAGAACCAGCTGACCGAACTCGCCGATCGACACACCGTTCACTGCCAGATCCACATACCCCCACCCCTGTGTATGGGTAAGATGCGAATACGGCGTGCTCGCCCTTGCGTGCTGCCCCACATAGGCAACCCCGTCATAGGTCTCATCGAGGCCCCAGGTGACCACACGCTCCGCGTGGCCCCGCATCAGCAGCAGACGTTCGTCCAGCAACTCGGGATCGATGGCGCCGTGCCCGTGTCCATCGATCACCAGGATCTCCTCGACGCCACCACCAAAGAGCCCTTTGGCCGCAGCATTCACCTCCCGTGTCAGCAGCCGTTTGGCCTTGTCGTAATAACTACCCTCGGGCGTGCACCAATCCTCGAAATTCAGAATACCCGCAACGCCTTCCAGATCTGTCATCATCAAAATCTTCATAACATTCCCCCTGTGATTTTCTAATGCCTCACGCTGCCGTCTTGCCCTCGGCAATTCTTCCCAATCTTTTTGCATACCCCATAATCATCACTACCGTGGCCAGACCCAGGACGAGACTCGCCATCAACACCACCATTGTCACACCGGCCCCGCGAGACTCGAAGAACTGTCCGATGATCCAGGGAACCAGCATCGCGCCGGAACTCGTGCCAACAAAAAACCAGCCGGTGATTTTCCCCGACATATGTAAATATTCTCCGGCCAGTGAAAGAAGGGTCGCGAAAATGGATGCCAGCGAGAACCCCAAACCTGCCGCGCCTATCCACAAAACCACTCTGGAAGCTGGAAAAAGAAGGATCACCCCCACGCTCAGGACGCAGCCCAGGAGGTCGCCCACAAGGATGCTCTGAGGCCTATATCTACTGGCAATCGGTATGCCAACCAACCTCCCCACAGTGAATGAACCCCAGAAGGCAGACGTGAGATATGCGGCCGAAGTGGTCGTCTCAAGATCCAGACTCAAGGCGTAGGTATAAATCCATCCGGCGAACCCGACCTCTACGCCCACCGTTAGAAAGAAGGCCACCAGGATCAAGAGAATCAACAGCCGATCCGTATCGCCCCGATCCTCTACTGGTGCCTTTCGAATCGGAGGACTCGGAACACACGCGAACCAGATGGCGACAGGCAGCATCAAAAGCGCCAGGGTCCAGTAGGTCCAGAGAATTCCACCTCCAGCAATCTCCATTCGGGCGACCAGAATCGGAGACAGGAATGCCCCCACACCGAAAAAGAAATGGAGGGCATTCATATAGGGGCCCAGATTATCCTGATGAACCCAGGTCAAAAGCGTGTTTGCCCCGACATCCAGCGCTGATTGGACTGCGCCCAGCAGAAACGTGACCACAATGAGCATCCACAGCGTCCCGACCAAAGGTACAAGGGCTAGAAGGGCTGCGATCACAACCATCATCACCGCGAGGGCGGGATGACCTTTGAAACGATCGAACAGTCTGCCACCAACGGCCGCACCGACCATATACCCCGAGGACATTGCCGTAAAGAGATAGCTGATTTCGCTAAGCAGTGAGCCGGTCTGTTCGGCCAACCGGGCAAGATTCGGGCCCATCGCGGCGAGACTCAACCCAAGGGCGATATAGGAAACGTAATAGGCTACAGTTGCGGGTGTATGTCCACGAAACCTCACAACACGTGCAAGAAATCCGGCAGATTGGCTCAAATTTTTTCCTGGTGCCCGGCTACGTCGAGCAGTTTTTAATCTGCCTGGTTAGTTGATTTTCAGAATCAGCCGCGAAGGGTGATCTGCATCGTGATAGATCGTCTGATCCGCCGTCAAGAGTTCTGTCTCCGCCAGATCATTGCCACCTGTGTTGTGATTGCGATCGTGATTCGGAAAATCGCTGCTCGTGATTTCCAACCTTATTCGGTGTCCCTTCAGAAATCTGCAGGCTGTCGGCAGCAGCTTGATCCGGTATTCGACCACCTCCCCGGGTGTAATCAACTCCTCCCGATCGATCGTATTGCGGTGCCTCGCCCTGACCATACCATAACTGATCTCCAGCGCGGGACCATCCGGATGCTCGTCCACCAGCCTCGCGAAGAAATCGGTATCCTTCGCCGTCGTCGCCGCGTAGAGAACCACTTCCGAGTAGCCTACGGTCTCTACCTCCTCTGTCAATGGCGCGCTTCTATAGATCAGAATGTCCTGCCGGTAGTGCAGCCGCCTGCGATCTGCCGGTTCTGTAAAGAGGGCTCTCGTCCATATGGTCGGAACAGGATCGTGTGGGTCGTACCTGTAGGCATCAGTTGTCGAAGAAACGGGCACCTTTCCCACAAGCGCTCCAGATCCTTCGGACACGTGAGCATCACCTTTGCTATCCAGATGGTAGACCGCTTCTGTCAGATCTTTGGGCGGCCAGGTCGTATCCGATCGCCACTGATTCGAACCCATCACGAAATATCGAACCGGAGGCTCCCGATCCACATCGTTGTGAACATCCTTCAACCACCGGTCGAACCACCGGACCATCATATGCTGCAGGTCGAGTTCCGCCTCGGGTCCGAAATCGATCTCTCCCTGTTTTCGGCCACCCAGATTGGAATGGTTCCAGGGGCCGATAATCAGCTTCGTATGTTCCCTTGCGGCCTCGCTTCGCCCATTTTTCTGCATCAGACCCAGATGTGCCATCGTCCCGCCGCAGTGATCGTACCAACCGCTGAAATCCAGATTCGGGACCTCCACCTTGTCGTGAATTTCATCGAATTTCCAGCATCTCCGATTCGGATGTCGTAACCAGTCCTCCGCATATTCCGCCATCCCCTTCGGCAGATACTTCGGAAACTCCAGCCAGGGCAGGAATCCCAGCCATCGCATATTCTCCAGGTCATCCCATACCTTGATCGCCTCTGCCTTGTCGTGGATCCCCGGGAGATTCTGACGCCGTCTCATATCCGGCGCCATCGAAGACATCCACCACTTGATGCGCCTGCCGGGGCGGAATGACCCCCACCAGTCGACCTCTGTATTCTCAAGCGGAATAGAATAGGCACACATGGCAAGCAAGTGGGGCGGTCGAAGCATCGCCAGCCGCCACTGCATCCAGGCGTTATAGGATGCCCCAAAGGTCCCAACTTTTCCATTGCAGTAGGGTTGTTCAGCCAGCCACTCTACACTGTCGTAGCCGTCTTCGGCATCCGGTGTCTCTTCCACCGTGTAGGGAATGTAATCCCCATCTGAAGCATTTCTACCGCGTGTATCCTGGGTCACCACCACGTATCCGGATCGAACGAATCGCTCGTGGCCTCCTTCCGGTTTTCCGTATGGAGTACGCAACAGAAGACCGGGAAACTCGCCCTCTGCGTCGGGTCTGAACACATTTGCACGCAAAATGGTGCCATCCCGAACCACCACGGGTACATTTTTCTCAACGATCATTCCCAGCGCGCCAATCTCGGTTTCCATTATCGCCCTTCCACATCGGGTTCTTGTCTTATTGGTTTCAGCACATCCACCGACAGTCCATCACCTCGTTGAGACCATTCACAAATTCTCATCTACTATTGCAGATCTCACGAACGGCCTCTACGATCTGCGATGTGTTGACCAAACAGCGGTCCTCCAGGGGTGCGCTGAACGGCATCGGTGTATTCAGTCCACCCAGCACCCTGACGGGTCCTCGCAGGAGGTCAAACCCGTGTTCACACACCTGCCTTACGATCTCCGCTCCGGCCCCACCTCTGGTGGGCGCATCCTGAACCACAAGCAGACGACCCGTTTTGGAAAGAGACTCCAGAATCGTCTCGATATCCAGCGGCACCAGAGAACGCGGATCCACCACTTCTACACTCACCTCTCCAACCAGCTCTTCGGCAGCCTCCAGCGCCTTGTGTACCGCGAAGGAAGTTGCGACCACCGTCACGTCCTCACCTTTCCGCTTAACCTCCGCCTTACCAAGCGGCACAAGCCAATCGCCATCGGGCACTTCGCCCTTTATCCCGCCGAGCAAACGGTGCTGGATATAAACGACGGGACCGTCTTCCCTTATCGCAGACTTCATCAACCCCTTCGCATCGGAAGGGGATGACGGCATCACCACCTTCAATCCGGGCGTATGTACAAACCAGCTTTCCAGACTCTGGCTGTGCTGACCTGCCTCCCGTGTCCCGGCCCCTCCGGGTGTCCGGATCACCATCGGGACCTTGAACCGGCCCCCGGACATCAGATGAACTTTTGCAGCCTGATTGACGATCGGGTCCATACAAACCGTCATGAAATCGCAATACATAATCACCGCAACAGGACGCAAGCCTGTCATCGCCGCACCTACGGCCAGACCGGTGAACCCGGACTCGGAAATCGGCGTCTGCCACACCCGACGCTCTCGAAATTGATCCCAGAGATTCTTCCGGTCTTTGACACCGCCGATATCCTCCCCGATCGAAAACACCGTCTCATCTCTGGCCATCTCTTCCCGGATCGCCTCAGAGATCGCATCGGCATAACTCAACTCGTGGGTCGTAGCGGACATAAGCGATTCCTCAGAGTTCCACACCGGAAGGGGTTGGCATATTCTCGAATTTGGGAAAGAGACTCGCTTTTCCAAACGCCTCCGCCGCCTCTATCTCGTCTTCCACCTCCTGCCGAAGACCGGACTGATCGTCCGAAGTCATATGTCCCCTTTCCAACAGCCAGCTCTCGAATAACAGAATCGGATCACGCTTCAGCCATTCCTCCAGTTCACCGGGATTATTATGCTCCGAACCTCCAGCGGTATGCGGAAGGAACCGGTATGTCTTGCTCTCGATCAGTGTCGGCCCCTCACCTGCCCTCGCCCTGGAAACCGCCGCGGACACACACTCGAACACCGCCATTATATCTTGTCCATCGACCACCACGCCCGGGATACCGTATCCTGCTCCGCGATCGGCAATATCAGGAATAGACAGTGTGATCGTTGATGGTGTAGACGCCGCATAAAGATTATTTTCACACAGGAAGATCACCGGCAGCCGCCAGAGCGACGCCATATTCAGCGTCTCATGAAAGGTCCCCTGATTGCTCGCCCCGTCACTGAAGAACGCTACCGCCACTTGTTTCGTCCCCCGGTAAAGCGCGGAGAAAGCGCCGCCGGCCGCAAGGGGGATCTGCCCTCCCACGATGCCGTTGCCACCCATCAGCCCGAGATCTGGATCGAAAATGTGCATCGAGCCGCCGCAACCGCGACTGTAACCGGTTTCCCTGCCCATCAGCTCAGCCATCATCAGCTTCGAATCCGCACCCTTGGCGATTGCGTGGCCGTGACCTCGATGTGAACTCGTCACATAGTCGTCGTCATTCAGAGCGGCGCACGTACCAACCTCTGTCCCCTCGTGACCGATCGCCAAATGCAGCGCCCCTTCGATCACACCTTTGGCTCTAGCGGTCTCCTCGTCGTCTCCACGCAATCGATATTCATAGTCATAGAGCGTCTTCGCCTTCTGCTCGAAGAAGCGGATGCGATGCATGCGTCTGAGCATCTCCACCAGTTTGTCATGATCCGGTTCCATAGTCATGATCCCTCGACCGCCCCGGGTTTCATCGCAGCCCCAATCGCCTCGTCCAGAACCCCAACCATCTCCTCCATTTGCGCATCCGTCATCACCAGAGCCGGAGCGAGGACCAGAATATCACCATTATTTCTAAGAATCATCCCGGCGTCACGACAGTACCGGCTGATGAATCCGCCCATTTTTCCGGCAGGTTTTCTCTCAGCTCTTGTCTCCCGATCGGCCACCAGGTCTATCGCCCACAAAGTACCCATCCCCCGGATATCACCCACCGCATCGTACTTGTAGAGGTCCGACAACCGGGACTTGAACAGTCTGCCCAACTCCGCGGACCTGGCCACCAGGCCCTCGCCCTGGATGATATCGATATTCGCCAATGCAGCCGCACAGGCCGCCGCGTGACCGGAGTAGGTGTGGACGTGTCGAAATCCCTCCTTGGCTTCATGGAAAGCCGCCGCGATCCGCTCGGTCGAAATGGCAGCTCCCAGGGGCAGGTATCCTCCCGAAAACCCCTTGGCCACCGCCATGATATCCGGCGTCACATCCCAATTCTCACAACAGAACATCTTCCCGGTTCTGCCAAAACCCACCTGAATCTCATCAAAGATCAGCAGGATCCCGTGCTTGTCACACAAGCTGCGTACGCCCTGGAGGTAACCTTCAGGCGGAAGTGGGAAACCCGTGTTGGATCCAGGGATCGGATCCATAATAATCGCCGCTACATTTTCAGGACCTTCCCAATTCACCACCGCCTCAAGATTCTTCAGACACGCCAACCCACAGGTCTCGGGCTCCAGTCCCAGTTCGCACCTGTAGCAATTCGCCGGCATCACATGAGTGAATCCTGGTACCAGCGGCTCCTGGGCCGCTCGCATCCCCGACAGTCCGGTTGCCGAAAGCGCACCCAATGTGGCGCCGTGGTATGAGGCGCGCCGGAAGATCACCTTCTTCCTACTCTTCTCCCCTTTAACGTGGAAATATTCCCGGGCCATCTTGATGGCTGCTTCGGAGGCCTCGGATCCGTCATTCACCAGAAAAGACACCGACAGGTCACCCGGTGTGATCTGTGCAAGCCTTTCACCCAGTCTCACAGCAGGCTCGGTAATGAAATCGAATCCACCCGGGAAGTAGGACAGTTTCTCCATCTGATTCTTCACGGCATCTATGACTTCCTTGCGACCGTGCCCACACAGGGTTGTCAACAACGAAGCGAATGTGTCGAGATATCGCTTCCCATCCGAATCGAACACGTACAAACCTTCTCCCCGCACCAGAACCTTTGGCCGTTCATCCGGTTCCCGGTCGGGAAAATAATTCGACCAGAGATGTCTCGAGGCGTCTATCAGGCCTTCTGCGTCAATCTGTTTATCCATTACCTGCCTCTTCGCCAGACCAGCCGGTCAACTCCGGCTCGACGGACTCGAATTTCGAAATCTGATGGATTCTCCGATTACTCTCGGAACGGCGATTTGAGAAACTCCTGGTCAGCCTCCAGGGCTATCGAAATACGCCTTCCTGGCTGGTTGGCGAGCAGAAACAATGTAGGGAATCACCTCGGGAAGTCAACCGGGAACTCCCGGGCCGAATCAACCGTAGAAATGAAAAATGCGGACCGTATTCACAGCCCGCATCCGCCCTGATTATTTCGTAATGCTACATCGGTCAGCTCATCCCTTTTCGTCCGAACCTGCCTCTTCGATCCACTTGTCGATATCACTCTGATCGGCCCCGGCCTGATCGCGATCGAAACTCGCATCGGGATCGAAGGACCCATCCGTCATATCGATCGAAACAGTGGTCTCCTCTTTGGTAGTGGCACCTACAAGATCCCGCTCGATTCGCTCCAGCAGAGTTTGAACCGCCCGTGTCTGCTGAGAAACGATATCCTGAAACTGGAGCGCGCTCAAGATATGCATCTGTCGCTCCTTGATGTCGAGCAAGCCATCTACCACAAAAGATTGACCCTTGCATTGCTCCGCACACTTGTCCAGGAGGCTGTGAATCGCCTCCACTTCTTCAAACACTTCGGTCACTGCGTTCTCGGTAGACTTCAGCACTTGCTCGAGGATGGACTCCGCCTGTTTGAGCGCCTTAACACGACGATTCAGTAAATGTTCGGCGTTCGCACTACCCTGAGCCATGTGCTTCAGTCGGGGCAGAGCGCTCTGAAGTTCATGAATGCCCTGCCGCGCCTGCTCGCCTGCCTGCTCAAGAAGCTGAGGAAGACTCGCCTCGAGTGAATCAAGGAGCGAACTTAAATTGTTACTCTGATTATCGTCTTGCGTCATATCAATCTCCGGATTTGGAGCCCAAATATATATCGCCCACCGAAGCAGACGCAAGCCGGAATTCAGGCATCGCGTCCAACATCTCACCGAAACCCAGGCCTACCACGGTACTTTCACACCGACACTCGAGGCAGTTTCCTCGATCATTTCCCTTTGTTCCTTTCCAATGGGAATCCCCTCCTCTGCCCAGGCGATCTCCCGCTTCCACTCCAGGGTGCCCGGCAACTCCGTCGAGGCCTGACCCACCATAGGCTGCAGTTTCAAGCTCTGCTCTACAACCCGGGTGGCTTCTTTCTTGAAATCCTCCAGCTCCCCGAGCGTATCCGGGCGAAACGCAACGATGAGGTATCCTCTCACTGCGTCGGCATATTTGCCCGTCTGTTCATCTGGCGGCACACGACCTGCCAGCATACCCCCAAGCAGGGTGGACACGAACCGCATACCCAAACTCTTCACCACCGTTCCCGGAAATCGCTCCATCGCTTCGTTCATACGATCCCGATCCTTGAACATATTTACATTCATATCCAGCACAAAAGGGTGACCCTCCTCCGAAGGAATCCCGAAACACATCGGCGGAGCTCCCATGGCGTTCCAGATCGAGGCATTCGGATCTGTCGGAGGCTGCCAACCCGTGCCACCTGCGACTGACCAGGTCACAAGGTCGTCTTCCAGGGCCATTCGAGCATAAATTCCCTCGCTGCCCACGTGACCGTGGTGACGACTTCCCGCAATGGCGATTCCAGACTCATTCGCTTTCTGAATCACAGTCTGCACCACCCGAGTCGCCGCAAGATAGCCGATGCCTCCGTCCCCATCGAACAGGGCGCTAACCGGTGATTCTCGAATCAAACGGATCTCAGGTCGGGGATTCAGGGAACCTTTTCGATACTCACCCACATACCGCTTGATCTGTCTCGTCCCGTGGCTGAACACACCCCTCAGATCTACCTGAACCAGACACTCGGCAATCCTGGCTGCATCTTGTTCCGGCAAATCCAGGTTACAGAAAATCTCCGTTGTCATCTTCCGCAAGGGTCCAGGCATCACCCGTACTTCCGGTTCTTCAGCTCCCATATCGTCTCCCTGTCAGATCACGTCATACTTCCGTAGAAACTCCAGAACTTCAGGTTCATCCGATATGTCCGCGTGGCCCATGAAAACGATCCCTTCGGCACTGCCAAGTTGTGCCGCCACCTTCTCGAACCTATCCATCGTTCCCGAAAACTGGATACGTTTTCCTGCATTCCGGATCTTTCTGTACACCTCAGGCCAGTGTGTGTAATCGGGCTGCCCCACGCCCGGGATCCACTGAACACCTTTCAGCTCCTTTATCTCCAGAAGAGAATCGAGATGAGGGAGCTGGCCGGGTCCATCCAGGTGATAGAAGGGATTGGACAGCCGCTTGCAGGTCGCCTCGAGCTCAGGCTTCACAAACTCATCGAACATATCGGGGCCAATCATATAACAGAAATCACACTGCAGCATGTAGTAAGGATGGTCTGAGAAAATGTGCGTCCAGGCAGTATAACCCGGATTCACCGGCTGCAGCAACTGATTGAGACGATCGAAATATCTCCACCACATTTCGTGTGCTTCCCAGGTCAGGCACTTCACCTGCTCCGGGGAATCGTACAGGTCTATCAGGAGAGCCTCACCGGGTCGAAAAGTAGACAGGATATCGAGATTCCCTCCAAGATCCGTCATCCCCAATTGAACAAGACCTTCCCACCGCTCCAGACCTGCGTTGAACAGATCCTGAACTCTGAAGAACCAGTCATTCTGGTCATCGAATTCGAAAGTTGTCCCGTCCAGTCCAACCTGATCAACCGGCTTGAACCAGACCGTGTCATTCTCGACAACCGTCTCCGCGCCAAGAAATGCTGCAATCACGCCGGGACCAAAATCGGGAATCACTGCAGGGAACGCGTCCCCCAGATACTTTATGGATGACAAATCGAAGTCCCACCGATCCACAATATCCGCGGCAGGTGTATCAAATGGATAGAACGCCGTCCTCGGCACTCGCGCGAGGTCCGGTTCACCTCTTCCAGGATCCTTGCCAGAGAGACGCATCTGAATCAGGGGTCGCTTCAGATCACCGGACCACCATCCATCTGCATCTTTTCGAATCTTCTCCCAACGTTCAAAGGTAAAATCGATTGCCACTTGCCACCCCCAATCGGGCGGACATACATTACCGCCTAGCCCAGCACCAGTCGAATCTATTCAATCATCCCGATAGAACCGGGAATGGATGTCCGATACACAAGGCTTCGACATACCCCCAAAGATCCAACTCCTCACGCACCCCAGATACGCGGCATCCAGAGCGGCTCTTTGGCCATTTCTGCATCCAGCAACCTGCGAATCAATCTTGCTTTCAAATCCTGACAATCCGGCCTGTCCCAAAGGTTCACCAGTTCGCCAGGATCGTCCTGAAGATCGAATATTTCTCCATAATCGCGTTTGTGATACACAGTGATCTTGTATCTGTCTTCCACGTATGTCTTCACATGAATCGTCCACTCCGTGTGGCGGTTCTCAACCGTCACATGATCCCTCACCAGATCACTCTGCCCGGTCCAGACCTCACTCTGGTCAAGGCCTGTCATCTCTCTGGGCACTTCCATGTTCGCCCAGCTGAGGAAGGACGGCGCCAGGTCGACAAGAGACTGCAGGGCATCAGAACGTCTCCCCGATGGGACACGTCCGGGCTGCCGCACCAGAAACGGTACGCGGATCAGATCCTCATAATGGAATGGGCCTTTGGCGGTCAACCCGTGTTGTCCATACAGGTGACCGTGGTCCGAAGTGAAAACCACCAGAGTGTTCTCGGCCAATCCTCTCGACTCGAGCTTATCCAGGATCCGACCGATCTGGCTGTCCATCAAGCTCACCATACCATAGTAGATGGCGATATCCTTTGCCAGCTCATCCCGGTCTGTCAGGTGTGATCGGAACCCATGCATCGCGAACTCCCCATCCTTCCAGTCCGAGAAGTCCGGGTTTTCCTCCTGGGTCAGTCTGAAATGGGGCGGGTTTGCATCGTGCTCCCCATCAACCACGGATGGGACACTCAAGGATTCGGGATCATACATCGTATCCCACGGTTTCGGAACCAGATAAGCGGGATGGGGATCGAAGAAACTCGACCAGAGGAAAAAAGGCTCCTCATCCTCCGCATACGCATCCAGCAAGGCGCACGACCGTTCAGAAATCCACGTACCGTAGTGAAACTCCTCTGGAATCTCCCAGGTCCGACGCTGATCTCGGTTGTTCCCCGATGGTGGTCTGAAATAATCTCGCCAATTCTTACAGCCATTCTCCTCCATCCAGATCGCGTAGTGCTGGCCCACGTGCGCTTCGTCCGTATGATTCCGCGCCAGTTCAACGTGTTCAAATCCATAGAATGGACCGTGAAAATTGCGCCAGTAGTCCAGATCCTGCATCAGCGGGTACGACTCCACCGAAGGGAATGCTTCCGTACCACGGAGCGGCTGGAAATGGGCTTTTCCTATAAGGGAGGTCTTGTATCCAGCCGCCTGAAAATCCTCTCCCACCGTGTGCTCAGTTTCGGACAACTTCGTCCCGAGCGACCAGGCGCCGTGCTGGCTCGGATACTTCCCTGTGATGATGGAAGCCCTCGTCGGCGTGCACGTAGGATTCGGACAATACGCCCGGTTGAACAACGTACCCTCACGTGCAAGTTGATCCAGCCGCGGCGTCTGCAACTCCGGATTCATGCAACCCAGTGTATGCCAGGGTTGTTGATCGCTGGTGATCAACAGAATGTTTTGTCGTTTCTTGCCCATCCAACCTCCTATCTCGGTGGTAAGTACAGGGCTATAGTACTTAACCCGTGTGGCTCTGGCAAACACTAATGGGGTTGAAATCATTTAAATCACGAAGGTACGAAAGGGCGAAAATCACGAAACCACCTTCCTCCGCAACTTTTGGTGTGACAGGCAAGGTCCTTGACGTGGTAGAACCGGGATTTATTGAAAAAGTGTTGACATTTTGAATCATATACTCTATTTTATAGAGAACTCCATTAATAGATACTGAACGAAATCCCACAGGAGGTTCAGATGGACACAATGTCGGTACAACAGTTGAAAGAGGACATCACCTTCGTCCGCCAGGCTGTAGATCAGAAGGACAAACAGCAATACACTTCCGTCGCCCTCGCTGTCCTCTGGGCAGCCATCGTAGGGACCGGATATACACTCCTGGACTTTAACCTCCCCGCAGCCATGTGGTTCTGGGGTATCGCGCCGGTGCTCGGCTTCCTCGTCAGTTTTCGAATCGGTTGGAAGGCCGAACTGGAGGCCGGTGTAGAGAATTCGTGTCCGGGATGGGTCCACGCCACCCATTGGGGAAGCATGTTCGTCATCGCCGTGGCGATCATGTCAATCGCCTACACGAGCGGCCTGCAGGGTCCCGTTATAGGTCAACTGATGAGTCTCGTCAGCGGGATCGTCTGCTTCCTGGCAGGCCTTCATCTGGACCGTCGCTTTAGGCTTCCGGGAATTGCATTGGTACTCGGGTCAGCCGCAGTCGGATTTCTGGGCGCGTTTCCCTGGACAACCCTCGGCGTGATCACTGCCGTCAGCTTGATCATCAGTGCTATCTGGATGAGGCCGCGAGATGTCGAAGCAAACTCCTGAGTCCAGATCGAACAATCTTGCGCAGCTCGACAAACTGCTCGAACACAGGAGCAGACTTGGTGTCTGCGTTCTCCTGGCTGACTCAGAAAGAATCGCCTTTTCCAGCCTCAAGAACCTCGTCAAGGAAACCGACGGCAACATGGGCGCCCACCTCCGCAAGCTCGAGGACGCGGGATATGTTAACGTGGACAAACGATTCGAAAAAAGAAAACCGGTGAGCTGGTATCAGCTCACCGGCAAGGGTCGGACCGCCTTAAAGGCTCATCTGGATGCGCTTCAGGCACTCATTGAGGGACTGGGGGGATAACCTGGAACACGGAAGTATGGAGATTCGGAAGGCGTCGGCCCCCACCTCACGCGAAACCTCTAAATTACGTAGAGACGAAACAAGCAAATCCCTAATTCTAAGCAAGAATGTCGGTTTGCGCTGCGAGCTTGACATTATGAATAGAATGGCGAATATTTCTTAACCCGTCATGAATGACAAACAAATGCTATAGACACAGGAGACAGTCAAATGGCCGGAAGAACCCTGACAGCTGTTCTTCAACGGGAAGATGACCTATTCGTTGCAACCTGTCCAGAGGTTGGGACGGTCAGCCAAGGAAAAACCATAGAACAAGCCGTGGAAAACTTGAGAGAAGCCACCGAACTCTACCTCGAAGAATTTCCACACGCCGACTTCCGTCGCTGAGTATTACACATCGCTCGCCTCCCGGTCCTCATCCTGAATCAGCCCCCTCTGATTGTCCCGACAACGCTCCAAAAATCCCCAATCTCGAAGCAGAAAATCAGGATCCTTCAGAATACATCTGGCCCCTTCATCGATCATTTCCCGCGCATTCATTCGTGTCACCTTCGCATCGCCGATTCACCCATACTGAATCAGTCCGTCCCCCTCCATCACCGGCTCCATACTGACGCTAACGAGAAACAACTCATCCTCACCGAACATCGTACTTCAGGAAACGGACGAATGCCAATGCAAACAGAACGAGTTGAACGACTACCAGGATCATAAACTCCGTAGTAATTGCAGCGAGAGACTGTTCGAATTTCGAGGCGTGAAATCTCAAAACTGGAACCTTGTCGTCCTGAAGCCAATCCGACTTGATTTCTTCGGCAGCTGCGGCCTGTTTGAGGTTGGCTGAGTATTCTCGAAACGACTTTCGGTATTGCTCAAATCCGGTGTAGGCATTCCTGTAGAAAGAAAGACCGGTATCCGCCAATTCCATGGCCGAGAACGTCCGAGAAGCCAGAGGAGACAGTCTCGACAGGCCAATGCTAACTCCTGTTTGCCTTTCCACCTGCCTCCGGTATTCCAGATCGATCCTGGTCTTTTCCTCACCCGCCTTCTCACTTGCTTCCGTTCTGAAGGAAAGTCTCTGCTCTTCGGTGATCTCGCCTTTGGTCAACCGTTCCTGTATTCTTGCGAACGCTTCCCCCCGCTCCAGATCTATGCCCCTTTTCTGCAATCGAATCTGCTGGAAGGTAGGAATCGGATCCACCATGGTCCCAAGAGAAGCGAGCAGATTGGGCAGCAGAATCGAGACACCGATCCATGCGGCAAGACAGATCAGCAAGGAAGAGGAAGGTCTCCGGGTGAACACGGAAATGGCGATCCCCATCGTCACGAACAGAGACAGATATACCAGGGATACCAGGACGATCATGCCCAGACGAACCGCGATGTCGGTCGTCAATGGTTCCCCATTCACCACACCAAGCACTGCGAGTCCAAGACCTGTTGCCAGGAGAAATGGAACGGCCAGAGTCGTCATTGCGCCCAGCCATTTTCCTATCAGCACACGATCCCTACTGATGCCCGCGGAAAACATCACACGGAGGGTTCCTGCCTGCTTCTCTCCACAGACCGAATCGAAGGTAAAGAACAGCGCAACCAGACTCAGAATCGAACCCACGACAAACACGAAATCCGGCCGCGGAAACAGAACGAACAGCGGGTTCCTGTAATGGGTATCATTGGCCTGGCGCGACCAGGATGCCCTGTCAAGCACATGGATCTGTGCCGGGACCTTTCCCGTAAGTCCACCGGCAAGAGGCTCCAGAACCTGCGGCCGTCTGAACGCATAAATTCCGCGCTCGTTGGTCAACTCCCTCACCTGCTGCAGGACTGTCGAATTTTCGTTGACCGAGTGAAGATACCGCTGCTCCGAGGCCAGGCTGGTTTGATAATCCTCAACACGCTTCTGATATTCCAGACCCATCAGGACCAGGCCCATCAGCACCAGCGCACAGCACAACCCTGCGACCCAGAAGAACCTTGTCTCCCTCAGGTGCAGCAGGACCTCTTTCTGAACCAATCGCATCAACATCGGTCTTCCTCGAAAGGAACGTCATCAACAGGTGAATCAGCGAACATCGTATTTCAAAAACCCAACATAGCCGGTTACAAAGAAAATTACATTCCAGACCACCAGTAATCCCAGATCCAGCAGCGCGGTCCCGACCCTGTCACCCAATTCAGCTTTGATGTAAGAGAACCGGGGGTAGTCAGAGGTAGAGATCGGCCCACCGTCGGTATTGATGCGCACGATCCACTTGTCCTCACAGTAATTAAGGAAACGCATGCGATACGCCTGCAGCGCCTTTCTGAAACTTCGGAGATCGCAGATTCCAGTTCCAGAAATCTCACTCGAAGCATAAATCACAGAGGCTGTGGGAGACAATCTCGAGAACCACATCGCAGCGGACACCTGGGTATCCAGCGCCCGCTCATATGAAACCTGGACCTCCTCCTGCCTGCGCGCGATATTCGCGAAACTCTCCCGCCAGAATTCGGCGGAAACCGCCCCCCGTACCTTTTGCGGATCGGTCGTTGTGCGTCTGTACTCGCGAGCCCTGCTCCTGCGATTATCATCTTCCGCTTTTCCAATCGCCCATTTTTCGCGTTCGACTTCCTGTATCGACGGAGCCGGCAGCAGGCTGTGTGCGAGATAGGGACTCACATTGGGTAACCCAACCGTCAGTGCCACCCAGACAGCAATCAGCGCGGTAATCGAAGTAAATGCCCGTGTCGTCATCGACGACACCATCAGACCCAGGGAATAAAAACACCCCGTATACAGCATCGCCGCCAGAACAAGAACTGCGAACGCCACAAATTCACCACGTGACAGACTCACTGAAGGAGAAATCACCACCACGGCCAGACTGCAGATCGCCGTAAACACCAGGGGAACGGCCAGCGCCAGATATCCCCCCAGCCACTTCCCGATCACCAGCTTATCCCTGGGAACAGAAAAGGAGAGTGTGAGCCTCAATGTGCCCGCCTCCTTTTCTCCAGAGATGAGATCATAGCTGAAAACCAGAGCACGCAGCCCCATGACCAACGCGACGAAAGTCATCAAATCCACCGTCTGAAACAGATCCGCAACGAGATTCGCCTGCTCGAACTGGTCCTCGGTACGGGGATCCCGGTTGGCCGTCACTCTAACGCTCATCGGCCGGGAAGGCTCCAGACCACGGTAGAAAATCCCGAGGGCAGTGGGCTTCTTGTCCAGCGAAACTCCTGAATAAGTCAAAGGAAAGGGATGGGAATAGGTCCTGGCTTCTCGTCCGTGATCGACCCGGTTCACGCGGTAGTCTCCCAGGGAGATCCCGTATGCATGCGTACGTACAATGGTGGCCCCCACCCCGACAGTCAGACACAGGATGAGCGCCACCAGAAATCGAAGACTGATGAGATACTCGAGAAACTGTTTTCTTATAATCCTTCCTAGCACGTTACCCTCACCATCCGCCTAAGCCGGTTCTGATTGAGGACAGTCAAACGGTGGAACATCCTCTCGATTATTCAAACGTACTATCGAAATCATCCCGAATGGCCTGATATCCATCCTTCAGCATGATTATGGCCGCACCGCAGGCGAAGAACTGGGCGCCCTCTTCTGCGTTCAGCTTGTGTGCCTGCTCTGCGCTCCCAACGGGCATCCCCCAGAACTTTCCGTGCTTCTTCGCGGCTGCGGCAATCAGCTTTCGCGCCTCGGTCATCTGCGGGTGGTCGAATTGACAGGGTATACCCAGCGACTGGGTCATGTCCGCGGGCCCGAAAAAGAACCCGTCGACCCCGTCCATCTTCGCCGTCTCCTCCAGAATATCCAGCGACTCCTTGTCCTCCACCTGTAAAAGAACGAACGTCTCTTTCTGGGCCCACGCCATATACTCCTGCATTGGAACGAGACTGTATTTCGCTGGAGCTTCGACCCCATCCATGCCCCGCAATCCCACAGGACTGAAACGAGAACACTTGATCACCCATTCCGCCTCATCTATGGTCCTCACGTGCGGCACCATCAGCCCACTCGCACCGGCTTCAAAGGCGCGATAGAAGGAGTGATCCCCCTCCTTGCGAATCCGAACCATCGGCTCCATCCCCGAAGCGCGACAGGCCAGCCCCATATTGAACACCTGATCGTAATCATAATCCTGATGTTCCATATCTATCCACAAACAGTCGAATCCGATCAGCCCCATCATCTCCGGAATCTTGGGCGAGGGATAGGGTGTGGCACTCGAGCAAAGCACATATTTGCCCTCACGAATTCGCTGTAATACCCGGTTCGGCTGCAGTGCTGCATTGGGACGCTGCGCTCCCATAGGGTCATCCTTTCAGTGTATGTCGAAACACGCATGAACTATGTTGCACAATTTGCCATTCAATCTGAAATAACCGTCAGGACCGTGCAATCGTCAATACATAATATAGGGCAGGTCCCGCCAGAGAAGGTCGTCAACCAAATGGGAGCTGCTGCAAAACCGGAGGACGTGTGTAGATTCGGAAAACACGCCAGGGACCATTTAACCGGTTGAAAGAACCATTGCGGTCGGACAATCGATGGCCGCATATTCCGATCACCGAATACGCAGGAGACAATCCATTGAATCGGAGCAGAACCGCTCATTCGCGAAACTACGGAAGGACGAAGGTCACGCTGGCCTGCAGCAACTTTCTGCAGGCACTATCTGGAACATATCACATGCCAATTGTGCAAACGGTCAGTTCAGAATCCTGCGTGAATGAAATGCGGGGTAGTCGAACAAACGGTCAATCTACTTACAAGCTTTGGAGAGCACACGAATGAGAGTAGCCATTGCTGAAATCGTGCAAGAAACAGACAGCTTCAATCCGGTACACAGCGGTCTTCCGGAATTCGAAAGGTATGGTCTCTACCAAGGGCGAGAAATTCTCGAAAAGGTCCCTGGCGTCGGGATGCTCGGGGCGTTCCTGGACCTTGCACAGGATGAACTAAAGGGAATGGAGCTCTTCCCCATCCTCAGGGCCTGGGCGGGTGCTTGCGGGACGTTGACCGCTGAAACTCTGGACTACTTCGAGTCGCGAATCGTGGAAGGACTTCAGGCAGCGCTGCCGCTGGACGGATTCTACTTCGCATTACACGGTGCGGCTGCGGCCGAAAATGATGATGACCTGGAAGGCCATCTGCTCGAAGCTGCGCGGCGGGTATTGGGCCCGGACGTCCCGATCGTCTCCCCAATGGACCATCACGGAAATATCACGAAACGAACGGTCGAAAACACCGACATCATTGTGGGACATACAACTCAGCCGCACGACCCCTACGACACCGGGCAGATCGCAGCGAAGCTTTTCTATCGACAGCTCAAGGGTGAAATCAAACCCACTGTCGCCTGGCACAAGATCCCGATGATCACGCCGCAGGACCAATTCCTCACCTCCAGCGGACCTATGAAAGAGCTGTTCGATCTCGCGAGAGATATGGAGCGCCGACCCGGGGTTCTGACCGCCTCCCCGTTCCCAATGCAACCGTGGCTGGACGTCAAAGAAGGCGGCTGGGCGTGTCTCGTCTACACCGACGACGATCCGGAACTCGCCGTGGAACTGGCGAGTCAACTCTCCGCGAAAGCGTGGGAAATGCGTGACCAGTTCTGGGCATCCAGCCGTGTCGCTCCAGACGAAGCGGTCAAGCAAGCCGAGGAAGCCGACGAGGGATTGATCATCCTCTCAGACACGGGCGACTCAGTCTACGGCGGCGCTCCCGGTGACAGCACCTGCATACTGCGCGCCCTCGTGGAGGGCACGCTGTCGAAACCAGCGCTGATCCCATTACTGGATCCGGTCGCTCTGGGTCAGGCGGCGGAAGCCGGCGTCGGGAGTCAAGTCACACTTTCCGTTGGCGCGAGGCACGACAATGTTTTCAACCGACCCGTCGAGATCACGGGAACTGTAGCTGCAGTCTCGAAGGGACTCACTGCGAGTCTGAATCGATACGGAACTGCAGAAATCGGGCGCACCGCGCTCATCGAAATCGGTCAAGTGAAACTCGTCTTGATGGCCAATGCAGGATTCGCGATCAACCAGCCGATCCTATACACCCACCTGGGACTGGATGTCTCCGAGGCCAAAATGGTCGTCGTCAAAACGGCGAGCAACTTCCAATTCTTCGAACCGTGGCGAAAAGGGCTCATCCGAGTGGACTCTCCTGGAATGACGCAGTCGGATTTAACGGCATTCACCTGGGAGCACCTACCCCGACCGCTCTATCCCCTGGACAAGCTGGAACAGTGGGAACCTGGTCAGAACTGACCGGAGAAAACTGGAGCACGCATGAAAATCTCCGACATCATACTTACGAAAGTGAGCGGCACCGGGGACCTGCCCGAATTCCCACCAGGTGACCGCCAGGTGCGACCAACGGATCTCTATCCCGAACCAGAACGGTCCGCAGGTAGATCGAATCGAAGCCAGAATCCGGAACGACACGCCATATACATCGAAGTCCTCACTGACGGAGGCGTGTCGGGAATCTTTGGCCCAATTCAGGAGGCGCAGGCCTTCGTCATCCAGAAATCCCTCCGGCCCTTCCTGATCGGGAAAGACCCATTGGCCACTGAACTACTTCTCGACCAAATGCTGCGTCTCGATCGGCACGGCCGCTCCGGGACTTTCATGACCGGCGTGAGCCCCGTGGATTGTGCACTGTGGGATCTGAAGGGTAAAGCGTGGCTTCAACCCGTCTATCGACTGTTGGGTGGGCCTACCAGACCCACTGTCCCTGCATACGCCAGCATGCTCGGATTTTCGGTAGACCCGGAAACCGCGGGAGTTACCGCACTGGAGTACCGGGACAAAGGATTCACTGCGCAGAAGTGGTTCTTTCGGTTTGGACCCATCGATGGCCCGGAAGGGAAAACCAGAAATCTCGCGATGGCCAGTGCGGTGCGCGAGGCCGTTGGACCACACTATCCACTTATGTTCGATGCGTTCATGGGATGGGACGTCCCCTATGCCACGGACATGGTCAGAGCTCTGGAGCCCGTGAATCCAACCTGGATGGAAGAACCAATTCCGCCGGAACGTGTGGGATCGCTACGCAAACTCAGGGAATCGTCCCGCGTCCCCATCGCTACCGGTGAGCACGTCTACACCAGGTGGCAGGTAAAGGAACTCCTTGTCGGCGGAGCGGTCGATGTCCTGCAGACTGATCCGGACTGGACCGGTGGCATATCCGAATTGGTGAAGATCTGTGCGCTGTCTTCCGCCTTCGACACTCCCGTGGTCGCCCACGGCCACTCACTGCTCCCGGCGCTCCACGTGGCCGCATCACAATCACCGGCAACAGTTCCCTATGTCGAGTATCTCATTCGTGGACAGGAGACGAAGCAATTTTTCCACAAACCGGTCTACAGGCCCGAGGGCGGGTCACTTGTCCTGCCGGAGCTGCCGGGATTGGGACTCGTCCTTGACGATGAGAGAATTGGATCGAGTGAACCTATCAGGTTTTAGGTACGAGGGTGTGGCGCCTGCGAGAGGGAAACAAGTGGCAGGCGGGCGACCGAGCCGGTCGCCCCTACGGTGGATGCGTCCGGGGAATTTCTGAATTGATCTGTTCGAGGGAAGTGTTATGAATTTTCATGCAAATACAAAAGACCTGGGAAATGGGTTTCGAGATCACGGTGTTGCGACCCCGATTAGTAATCATCGCGGTACAGTAGCGACTGTCGATGGCGAAGGAAGGCCTATCGTCCTCGTCTGGCTCTTCGACATTCGGGGCGCCAATACGCTGCTCGTGATCGATGCTACTACGGGCGAAACGACGGAAATGGATGTGCCCTTTCCGCCTGGCGGAGATTGTCCCTACGCCTCGTTGCTGTCATCGAGGAACAGATACTACACCCACTACAACAGTTACTTCGTCGAATTCGATGCTGAATCCCTTGCCTTCACCTTTCACCAGAAAACCACCCCCCAAATGACGATGGGTCTGACGGAAGATGATCAAGGCATCATCTGGTCAGTCACCTATCCACAAAGCGGTGTGGTTTCCTATAACCCTGTCAGCGGTGAATTCAAAGACTATGGTCACGTCTACGAACAGAACTGGCGACAATATCCAACCACCCTCGCGGCAGATGAAACGGGATGGCTCTATTTTGGCGTGGGGACCACAAGCAGCCAGATTATCTCGTTCGACAGGCAAACAGGACAGGCCAAGCCACTTCTAACAGAGGAAGAACGGGTGTCCGGCACAGGCTACGTCTACCGGGATCAGGACGGCAAGGTATACGGACTCAAATCCACAGCAGGACCATTTGTGGATGCCACGGGGGAAGAAGACGAATGGTTCTCGTTGTATGAAGGCGAGCGCACTCACGTCGGTCGTATCCAAATGCAGAGGAAGCGAATCCTGACCGGCGCGCAGGGCTACTTCCACGCAGAATTTCCCAGCGGCGATCGGATCCACCAGTGTGACCTCGTGGACCGAAAACTCATCATTCAGTCCACCGACGGAACGTTGAGGGAGCTTGCGTTCGACTACGCTTCTGAGGGTGCAAGAATAGAATCCCTGGCGGTAGCTCCCGACAACACCATCTGCGGCGGGACCTGCTTCCCAATGCGGTTCTTCAGTTATAATTCCACCTCCGACGAATGGATCAACCGCCAGAGCTATGGTCAGTGGAACACCGTTGATCGACAGGACGAGCGATTTTACGTTGGTGGATACGGCAGTGGATACCTTCTGGAATGGAATCCCGCACAGGAATGGATACCAACCGAGAAGGGCGAGACCGGATGCAATCCCCATTACGTCACTGAATGCACTCCGGACATCTACCGGCCCCATTGCCTGCTCGCCCACTCGGACGGGAAGACCATCATCATGGGAGGTACCCCTCAGTATGGACACACGGGTGGCGGCTTGCTGATTTGTGATCGGGAGGCAGGCACCGCCAGTCTCCTGGAACACACCGAGATCGTCCAGAACCACTCCACTATGAGTCTCGCACCCCTTCCTGGCGGTAAACTACTTGGTGGAACGACAACACAGGCGGCTTCCGGAGGCGAACAGAAAGCGATGTTGGCAGAACTCTACATACTTGATATAGCTACAAAGCAAGTCGAGTGGCACGAAGCCCTCCTGGCCGATGCTGAGGCAATCACCGATCTGTGTGTGTTGTCGAACGGAAATATATGCGGCTTCGCAGACAAGAAGCTATTCTTCGTATTCAATCCCCAAACCAGGGAAATTGTCCATCGAGAGAATGTCGAACCCAACATCGGCCAGACGATTTCACAGCAGGGACCTCGCGTATTCTGCACAGGTCCAAATGGGGATATCTATGCATTGTTCGCCAGGGGAATCGCCGCTATCGAACAAGACACCTATGATATCCGAATCATTGCGGAATCCCCGGTTCAAATCACGAGTGGTGGTGACATTCTTGACGATCACATCTACTTTGCATCCGGCTCAAGGCTTTACAGCTGCTTGCTCAGCCAATAAGTTCAGGGCCACAACCACTACTTCAATTCTAATGGGAGAAAGCTAAAAGATGACTCATCTCACCAAACGCCGTAAGGCAGCTCTACCCTCTCGCGAAACACCTATGAGCCGGCGCTACCTCAACGTACTCCAGCAGTGGGTGCCTCTGGGCGTAGAGTACTTCCAGGAGTGGCCAGACCGACCCAACTGCGGACATTTCTTTGGCGGCTGCAGCTGGTATGCCCACGAAACCATTGGACCGGCAATGACCTTTGCCGCGGTCGCAAGCTCCTCGGAGTTCGACGCAGACATCTGTGGCGTTTCCCGCAGATCCCTGCAGGACATGGCCCTTAAGGCCATCCGATATGCCTGCTTCGTCCACGACACGGGACCTGCGGATTGTGTACGGCCCGCGAAAGGTCTTGGCCGGAAGGAGAACTGTGGCAACAAATGGGGGGAACGTGGTAAGGGATTCTTCCCTGAGAGTCAGTGCGGTCGTTCTGTAGCAAAAATGACCACAGCCGCCTTGCTCCTCGGCAGGAAGGTCGACGATGAGACCTGGCAAATGATCGAGAACATCCACGTCGACTATGCAGAACGATTCGCCGGAATGGCGCCTAAAAGCGGCATCTACACCAACACGCAAATGGAAGAAAATGCGTGGACATCGGCCGGCCTGGCCTCCGTCGAGTGTATACTGAGCAATCACCCAAACGCCGCGAAATTTGCCGAGGCGGCTCGTCGCTGGATGTTTCTCACGGTAACTTCACCTCAGGATCACAAGAATCACGCGTTCACCCAAGGAGATCGCACTATAGCCAGGCAGGTTGGCGAAACGTACACCGTTCTCCCTGATTACTGGACCGAGAATCACGGTATGGTACACCCGACCTATACGGCTTCTTGTTTAGAGTTTCTGAACACCATCGGAGTCATCTACGGCACCCACGGTAAAAACGTACCTGAACAGGCACTCTTCAACCGCCAGACAATCTATGACCACCTGAAAATCGTCGCCGACCGAAGCGGATATCTACATCCTGTCCAGGGCATGGACTGGCCCTACCTGTTTCCCGATCCAGGTACCCAGATGCACTCGGCGGCTTCCCTCATCCTCAGGGATCCGGATGCCGCACGAATCGAGCGACGCGCGCTGGAAAATCTTGAGCTCAGGAACGCGGGATGCAACGGCCGTTTCATCGACGCAACGACGGCGGAAACCTGCAACAGCATCCAGGACCCGCTTCTGATGATTGAAAGCACAATTGTTCGGCCTGGCCTCACCTATCTCCTGCATCGACTACTGGGTGACGGCCCCAAGCCTACTCCAGATGAGGAAATGGAAGAGAAGTTCCGAGGGGCTTCGGCATATCCACACGCGGGATTCGCTTTCAACCGTCACCGAAAAGGACAAACCTCTTTCTCCTGGCGAAACTCCGTAATGGCCCTGCCACTGAACAAAGACGGTATCTCTACAGTCGCACCCGCCTCGAACACCTTTCTCGGAAAACTTGCGGTCAAGAACCGACCAGACAGCCAGGAACAAATCTCCATCGATGTCGACAATCAACAAAATGGATTCGCCGCATCGCTCGTGATGGATCGCGCCCAGGGATCGGTCCGGCAGGAGATCCTGTTCGCCAGCCTTCCTTCCGGTGTCTCCCTATCAATGGAACGCTTCATCGCAAGAGAAACCGTCACCATCGACCGTCTGGAACAGGGCTTTCTCAGAATCATCAACGAGAACTTCCCCGAAGTAAAAGGCAACGGTACTGGCCACCGGCTCCTGTACACGCCCGAGGAAAAGTACAAATTCACAGGTGGTGTTAGCAGCGATCCGAACAGCGATATCATTCAGACTCTGAACCATCCCGCCTGGATCAATGTGGACGGCAGGCTTGGGTTGGTCTACGAGGGATCAGGCAAAACCATCTACCTCAATCGCCACTACTTCCAGCCCTGGTGGGCGGTCGCTGACGATCTCACGCTGAGCTTGCAGGATAGGGCACGCAGAATCCGGAAAGGTGAATCAGCCGGACAACTTACCGCATTGATCGCACCGGATATGTCGGCCATCAAAACTGCGCAACTCGAGCTGCATTCACTCACCACAAACGCGAATGCCGCAGCTCTAATCGGTGACGGTCATCTCGCGATCGCCAGCTTCGAACAGCATGCACGAAGCATCATCTTTTCTCTCGCCAGGAACAGTGTAACTGAGATCCCCATCTTCGAAGGAACTACACGAATCACGAAATCGAAGATCACCTACAAGCGACACCTGGAGGCAGGACAGGCGCTGTTACAGAAATCACTCCTGGAGATTTCGACGAAGGATCCACTCGATATCGTAGCCGCTGACGACAACATCTGTCTGCGCAATCCGGGCACCAGTGGAGCCACCGCGGAACTGTCGAATGGGAAGATCGTCAAGATCCCGCCTGGCAAGTCGGTCTGGCTCGACCCGACTGCACGAAAGTAATCCACGAATCACATCCATAGAGGAGATCCACCGATGCCGAATTCAGAAATGCGAATTGCCCAACTGGACGACGACCGGCTCGCTAAGGTAAAAGCTCTGGAAGACGAGTTGGGATACTGTATTGTCGCGGTAGAACACAAATTCAGTCTTGCGAGTCTATCTGCGGATCAGGTGAAGAAGCTGCAGGCTGCGGAGGAGGAGATGGGTGTGGTGCTGCTGGCGTATGAAGGGAATTAGGAGATGGACCCAGGGCCTGGGAAGATCTGAAATCGAAACGAATGATCAAACTCTTCCCTGGTTCTGAACCATGTGTACCTTCGTATAGGCCAAACCTGGCTCGCAATTTTACAATTGCATCGCGGCCATAGGTAGAATGCAAATTGAAATGCCATCGGCACGCCAATTGCAGGCCAAATGCATCATGACGTCCTCATCCCAAAGATTTGACAATTCAATTCACAGTGACTACATTGTAATTACATTAGATCTTAAATGCGAATGCTCGAACATATGGTGAAGGACAAGATGCTAACTCGAATTGTCAGAATCGGCAACTCCCAGGGCGTTAGAATACCCCGGCTACTGCTCGAGCAAACGGGTCTGGCAGGAGAAGTGGAGATCGAGGCCCAGGATGGCAGGATAGTGATTAGAAAACTTGACCACCCGAGACAAGGTTGGGAGGAATCATTCAAGCGAATGTCTGAGGCTGGCGACGATTTGCCCCTTGATACGGATACCCTTCAGACACGCTGGGACCAGGAGGAATGGGAGTGGTAGTTGATCGTTTCAATGTTCATCTCATCGATCTGGGTCCCACGGTGGGCGCAGAAATCAAGAAGGCGCGCCCGGGTGTGATCCTATCCCCAAACGAAATGAACCATCACATAAGAACGGTTATCGTGGCACCAATGACCACAAAGGGTCAAAACTACGCCACCAGAGTGGCCTGCAAGTTCAAGGGCAAGAAAGGTCAGATCGTGCTCGATCAGATTCGAGCAGTGGATAAGACCAGACTGTCTGCTACGCTTGGGTCGATTGACAGGAACACGCGAGATGAGGTATTGTCGACGCTACGAGATATGTTCTCGCCATAAGATGGCTCTGCCTGCAAGCAGTTCAATTCCAAGAAGGATAGCGCTTTGGCCGTCGGGAATACCTGGCGGCCTTAATTTTTTTGGCATTGGCGCTGAACGGTGGACCAGCTCATTCTGCGCTTGAGGAATCGGATGGCGAGGCGAATTCTCCTGACCGATACTGATCTATCAGCCGGTGCAACTGACCGACCAAATAAAATGGTAAAGAGAGTAGATCGAATTCAACTTCATTCTCCGTTCCTACATAATGATGCACGTGCTGAAAGGAGGGCGGGTTCAAGTCGAACCGTACCCCCAGTTTGATGTTCTTGATAATAACGAACTGCTGCATAGACCGCAAAGTGCCGCTCTTGCCAGCCTTTACTTCTATTGGAACAATCCTATCCCCTCGGGAAATGACATAGTCGACCTCAGCATTATTCACTCGGCGTTCTCGAAGCCAATAGTTCAGTTGGGGAACCGCACGTCCTCCTTCCCGGTATAGCAGATGCTGTCCGACATACTGTTCCGCCATTGCACCTTCGTTGACGAGAGACCTATCATCCAGCGAAGATATGGATAGCCAGTCAAGACCGATGGCGTGATTCAGAAGCCCAACATCCAGGAACAGCAACTTGTAGGTGGAAGGGTCGATTTCTGCGTTGAGCGGCAATCCCGAGCAGTGGCTGTGCACAACACGGGATACAATGCGAGCATTACCAAGCATTTCAACTGCAGAACGAAGTTCCCGAGCCGTTTCTTCCCGGGATATGTTGCTGTATTTTGTCTTCTGACCCACTGACCTGGGGACGTGGTCAAAGAGAGTCTGCAATCTCGACAGTGCCCTCCGAGATGCATATTTTGAGAAATCGTCCCGATACGTGTCTACTATGGATCGGTGGACGTCTGCAACTTCGCTGAATCCCTGGCCTTGGGCAAAAGCAAGGACAGCCTCCGGCATTCCACCAACCAGCATGTACTCTCTCTGACGATGGAGGAGACGTGCGTGTGCGGTAGTAGGGATGGCCGCTGATGCATCGTAATCAACCAGGTGGGACATCAGGCGCGGGTCCAGTTCCAGGATAAACTCCTCGAATGACATCGGCCCGATATGGAGATACTCAATTCGCCCAACAGGCATTGAAAAGGACTTCTCAGCAAGTAGAAACTCAAGAAGAGACCCTGCAGCGACCACAGCCAATTGAGGCCGCTCTTCAAATAGATATCTGAGCGCTTGCAGCGCGTGAGGGGCTGCTTGAATCTCGTCTAGAAAAAGCAGTGATTCCGCTTTTCCCACAGACTTGTCTGTAAGTCCCTCAATTTCCTGCAGGATCCGATTCACATCAAGGGTAGCAAAGACAGCGTCCATTTGAGGATGACGTTCAAGGTTGATTTCGATGAGTTCTAGCTTCTGTTCCCCAGCGAACTGTCGAACCAGAGTAGATTTACCAACCTGGCGGGCTCCACGAATCACCAGAGGTTTACGGCGAGGACTGTCATACCATTCACGTAAGATCTTTTCAGCATACCGTTTCATATTGACCCCTATTTTATACATACAACGTACGTAATAGGGGCTTATTTGTCAATATACGTAAAACTATTCTTGCGAAATATTACACATAAAATATTATTAATTAATGTTTTATATGTAATACTTCATTGCGCTATCTTCAAATCGAGCATCCTACAGGTGAATACGGGCAGAATCATACTCGATACCAAGTTCATCTGCCAACCTCAACCACTCAAAGAAACGTTAGCCTCTATTCACAATGCCTCTGCCTAATTCAGCCTACACATCTCCTGCGCGAAGTTGAGCGCGTTTGCCTCGATTCCGAAGGTGTCGAATAAATCACAAATCCGCTCGAGGTCTCACCCCAAACCAGAGTTGGTGCGCCGGTACCTGCAGCCTCTTGACACCTGAACCCGAATACGCTACTTTCTTCGCAAGTGCACGGGGCGCTGCCAATCCGCGGAAAGGACCGAGTCCACCCGCCTGCTTTACAAAATGAGCGATTCTCTTTTCTCACCCGGAGATGCGGATGTCGGGTATCAGTTGAAAGGAGTTCGCTATGTCCGCAGCAACCACGATTCCCCGTAGTGCAAACCTCAAGCAGCTCAAGAACCAGGCCAAGGACCTTCTGCGTGCCTTACGCAAGGGTGAGCCCGATGTTGTTCAAGAGTTTGCGGAAATCCATCCTCGCCCTATCTCTGCAGAATCCGCCAAACTGACGGACGCTCAACTCGTACTGGCGCGCCGCTACGGCTTTGACAGTTGGCCCAAACTCCGTCTCGAAGTCGCAGGCGCCCAACTGCGGCGTGCGATCTGGGACAAGAACTCCAGCGGCATCACGGAAACCCTAGATTCGGAACCCGACACCTTGCTACAGCCGGGCGCACACCCCGTCGGACGACCAACCCCTCTGCAGATCGCCGCAGAGCGAGGTCAGACGGACACGGTCAGCCTGCTTTTGGACCGGGGGGCCGATATCAACACACCAGGTGAATACGGCTGGACACCCCTGCAGCTGGCAGCCCACTGGGAACACACTGAGGTCGCCAGGCTTCTGCTGGACCGAGGCGCAAAAATGGACATCTTCACCGCGTGTCTCCTGGGGGACACAGCGACTGTAGATCGTCTCCTCACCGAAACGCCAACCCTCGCCACAACAGCCGGATTGAACGACGCCCCACCGCTCCACGTTGCTACCAACCCGGAAATCGCCCGAGTTCTCCTGGATAAGGGAGCCAGTCTCGATACTGTCGATTCCCAGGGCAACACGCCACTCGGCTCTGCGATCTCCCGGGGATCACACCTGGTCGCCCTCCTTCTCCTAGAGAAGGGCGCCTCGGCGGACGCGTGCCAGCTCGCAGCGCTCGGCGAAAAGGACCGGCTGGTCGAACTGCTCGAGTCGGACGCTTCAGCGATTTCCTTCAAGGGCAGGATCGGTCTCAACGCAGTCATCGGCACGCCGCTTCACGCGGCAGCTCAAGCGGGGCAAGTCGAGGTCGCACAGCTTCTTCTCGAGCGTGGGGCAGACCCGAACGCCAGGGCCGATTCCGGACAGACACCCCTTCACAACTGCGCCTCGCAAGAAATCGCAGAACTGCTCATCGATGCGGCGGCAGACACGAACGCCCTGGACGACGAGTACGGAACGACACCTCTGGCCTGGGCGAAGCAGACCATTCGAAACCAGGGTCACTCGAGTACTCGCGCCGAACTGGTAACCTATTTGGAACAGGTCACGCCTTCCTCTTGAACGGACGCTGCGTTCGAGCAAGGACAGAAACCAAGAAGGGCAGTCCCCGCCGGACCGCCCTTCTTCATCCCTCTTTACCTGTCGGGAAACTTTACATCGCCAGGAACTGCTGAATGCAGGGCTCACCTTTCAAAATTCTCCGTCCCCTGCACAGCCACGTCTTCACAGTGCCCATCGGAACATTTAGCTCTCTAGCAATCTCCAGATAGGTCAGTTCCTTGATATATCGCAGCCGCATCGCCTCACGATACTGTTGAGGCAGTCCCTGAATACAGTCCATCACGATCTCCCGCCTGCTCACCACATCTTCCGGTGTATCCGACTTGATGCGATCGCGATCCACACTCAGGCAGGAATCGATATCCATCACCTCCTGGAAGTATCCCTTTCTTACCCATCGCGACCTCCGATGGGAATTACAAACATTCAGGGCGATCCGTGTCAGCCAGGTTGAGAAGGCGGCCTCACCTCTGAAATTACCCAGCGACTGAAACGCTTTCACGAAGGTCACCTGAACGACATCCTCGGCCTCATCCCGGTCCTCGGCTCTGGGTGCAACCAACCCCAGAATCCTAGGCTGGTAAGCCCGGTAGAGCGACGAGAATGCCTGCTGATCACCCTTCAGGGCGCGACCAATCAATGCTTTCTCCGACGTTTGCGACATGTCGCCTCCATCTTGGAATTAAACAGAAAGGGTGTTCGACCCATCTACCACAATCATGGATGCACAGAACAGGGTTCCATCTCCAGACACGATCCATACTTTCAGTTACAGGAACTTGCAAGCCCGGCCTCTACCAGTAAAGAGTCCATCTTTGCGAATAGGTAACGGGAAAACCTGCACCTCCCCCAAAGTCGGGAACCTCACCTCAGGAGACCGGCCTGCTTTACACATCTGCCCCGGCGTGTTATATTTCAGCCCATTCCTGAAACAGACATCACACTTCTAATTTAAGGAATATTTTTGATGTCGCAAACCGCATCTACGGCCAATATACAAAAGATCGAGGACGTGTCCCTTCACCTCAGTCGTCCCATCGAAAAATATCAGGACTGGATCGGCCAGACCGATGTCCTGCGTCAGCTGCTAGCCTGCTGGCTGGTCATCCACGAAGCCGATCTTCCCCTGGCCCCACGCCTCGTGGGACCGCCCGGAATCGGCAAGACCACCCTGGGGATGGCCGCTGCGAAAAACCGGAATCAGAACCTCTACATCTACCAGTGCACCAGCGACACCCGCCCGGAGGACCTCCTGGTCACCCCGGTGCTCGGAGAGTCAGGCACAATCGTCTACCACGCCTCCCCCCTCGTCACGGCAATGATCACGGGCGGAATCTGTATTCTGGATGAAGGCAACCGAATGAACGAGAAAAGCTGGGCCTCGCTGGCGCCACTGCTCGATCACAGACGATATATCGAATCCGTAGTCGCCGGAATCACCGTACCTGCGCACGCGGACTTTCGCTGCTGCGTCACGATGAACGACGACGAGTCCACTTACGAGGTCCCAGATTACATCCTCTCGCGACTGCAGCCCACGCTGCCAATCGGCTTCCCGAATCGCGAAGACGAAATGTCCATTCTCAAGTATCACCTGCCGTTTGCCGAGGAAGAAATGCTCAACCTCACCGTGGACTTTCTCCAGCAGGCCCACGGTCTCAACCTGGAGTTCTCGCCCCGGGACGGCATTCATATTCTTCAGTACGCGCTCAAGCGCCTCGCTCAGGAATCGGAGCACCCGCTCAGCCGGGACAAAGCCTGGCGCGAATCCCTCGAACGTGTACTGGGCGAAGAGGCCCTTGACCTCGACGGCCTCGCCGAGCAGCGTCAACGCGCGCTTGGAGGAGAAGTCCCGGGGATCAGCCTCGGTGATTTCTTTTTCGATGGTGATGATCCCTTGAACCCGGACGCGAACAACGACAACTGAATCGGCCTACGCCACTCGTGGTATCCAAAAGCGAAAACAAACCGTGCCGGCAATCGCAGAACTGCCGCAGGCCAAAAGGAACCCAGCCCAACTTGCCCCTCGCCCCTGTCAACGGAACAAAAATCCACTACCGCCTCGAAGGCGCCTCAGGCGATCCCCTGGTCCTCGTACACGGCTCCTGGGGAGATCACCACAGCTGGGATCGCATTTACCCTTACCTCACCGATTCGTTTCGGGTACTCAGCTACGACCGCCGCGGGCACAGCCTGAGCGAGCGTCCGGACACCCAGGGGAGCATCGACGAGGACGGCGCGGATCTCGCAGGAGTGATCGAACACCTTGGACTTGCACCCGCACACATTCTCGGAAACTCCTTCGGCGGATCGATCGCCCTGCGCCTCGCAACGCACCGTCCCGAACTGTTTCGAAGTCTCATCGTTCACGAGCCTCCGCTCTTCGGGCTTCTGAACGATCCGGACACCAGGGAAACACTCGAACTCGGGCGGAAGCGCACAGGGGCAGTCGTCGAGCTTTTGGAAAAGGGCGAAGCCGAAGCGGGTGCGCGACTCTTTATGGAAACCATTGCCTTCGGTCCCGGGTGCTGGATCCGATTCACGAGTGAGCACCGAAAACTCTTCACGAACAACGCACCCACGTTTCTGGACGAAATGAGAGACCCGGAGTGGCTGACCATCGACCTCGAGCGACTCTCCAGATTCTCAGCGCCAACCCTGCTCAGTTCAGGTGATCGGAGCGAGCCCTTCTTCCCGACCATTGTGGCAGAAATCGCCAAAGCCCTCCCGGCCCCCGGGGTGAGCTCCCTCGAAGGAATGGATCACGTGCCCCATTTGAGCAGTGCAGAAGAGTACACCGAATTCATCAAGTCGTTTCTCCAGACGGTCAAATCAGACAACTGATCGTCTGAAAGACCTGACACGAGAACGCGCGGCCGACACAATCTGAAAACCCAACCCCACAGAGCCCAAATACCAATGCCCGAAATCTTTGACCTCAGTCCCAACCTCACCATCCTTCCGGTCCTCCACGGAAGCGGGGACTTCTCTCTTGAAGTGCGTCGACGAATCCTCGCCGCGTCGTACGACTGTATCGCCCTGCCCCTTCCTCCTGCGTTCGAAGAAGTTATCGAAGAGGCTGTCGAACGGCTGCCGGGGATTCACATCGTCGCACAGCGTGAAGGTGGTCCCAGCACCGAGGCGGATTCGTACACGTATGTGCCGATCGACCCCTGCCAACCGGTGATCTCAGGTCTCCGGACCGCAATAGAAATGGGAATCCCGCGCGCTTACGTCGACCTCGAAGTCGACCGGTACGTAGAACAATCCACTATTCTGCCCGACCCTTACGCGCTCAAGGAAGTCTCCCTCGAAAAATTCTCAGCCGCCGTACTCACCGGTCTCCCCACACCGGAGGGACAACACCTCGAGCGTATTTACTGGATGGCCTACCAGTTGCACCTCCTGGAGCTCGAGTACGACAATATCCTGTTCCTTTGTTCTGTCGCCGACTGGCCCTGGGTGCGAGACGCCTACAATCAACGGCTCGACTATCCCGTACCCACACCCTCGGTCTGGACGCCTGAGGTCTACAGGGTAGCCCCGCAAACGCTGTACTTCGTAATGGGGGAATTACCCTTCGTCACCGCCCTCTACGAGCACCGTCGCTCCGAGCTTATGCCCGACCGAACCCTCGCGATCGACGGCATCAAGGCCCTGCTGCTCGAAGCGCGCGCTGCCTGGATCAAGAAGCACGACCTGAAGCACCACTGGCTCACGCCGCAGATCTTCTCCCTGATGCTGCGATACATTCGCAACCTCACGCTGATGGACCGGAGAATGACACCGGACCTCTACACGCTCGCCCTGGCCGCCAAACAAATCGCCGGTGACGACTTTGCGATCACCCTGCTGGAAACGGCGCGCACCTATCCACCTCAGGGCATTCCCTCCCTCTTTCCGGAGGTCCCTGTCGGCCTCGACCGTATCCCATTTCCAACCGGAGACGCTCAGGCGAAGAATCGGCTGAAAGGAATCGAAACCGAATGGCGAACCCTGCCGCTGAAACCCACGCC
>Ga0209403_10001154_pt1 | contig 35211 bp, 41 predicted proteins | sample ArcticOcean_MG_C_8_FD_187440 | JGI IMG/M metagenome (GOLD analysis project Ga0209403, IMG submission 187440) | Marine microbial communities from western Arctic Ocean - ArcticOcean_MG_CB11_86 (SPAdes) (version 2) | ecosystem: Environmental > Aquatic > Marine > Oceanic | place: Arctic Ocean...
GTTTGTCTTCTTTAGGTTTGTCTTCTTTAGGTTTGTCTTCTTTAGGTTTGTCTTCTTTAGGTTTGTCTTCTTTAGGTTTGTCTTCTTTAGGTTTGTCTTTAGGTTTGTCTTCTTTAGGTTTGTCTTTAGGTTTGTCTTTAGGTTTGTCTTTAGGAGGTTTTTTGTCTTTAGGAGGTTTTTTGTCTTTAGGACCTTGCTGGTACCGACCGCTGTCGGCAGGACCTTTGTCGTCAGGACCTTGGAAGGCAGGACCTTTGTCGGCAGAACGGTCGTGGCCGCCCATCTCAGGCTGAGCGAATACGCTAACAGGAAAGACCAGGGCCACAATGATTATTGTTAGAAAGACGAAACCGAGTAATTTCATAAGTTTTCCTACTGCTTCATTTGTGATCGGAAGTTAAAGGCTACAACTAAAACCATCCAACAGCCTCTTGAATCGTATCTGCAATACTACAGGATCAGAACCAGTGACAGTCAACGAGAAAACCCTTCCGGTTGTACATTTCCAAACACCTGTTATGCCTCCTCCCGCAACATCTCCTGAAGCAGCGGTTGAAACGAAGGTAAGAGTCTTACCCTCTGACGAGCCTACTGGTAAGGCATTCTCCTCAATAATTCTTTCACTAATCAATGCAAAAGCGAGGTCAGACTGTGCTTCAACAATTTGATTATAGGTGTCGAATAATAATTCATCTAGATCAGTATCTCCCAACCACAGGAGAGTGGACTTAGCCCCCTCATATTCAAAGAGAACTATTCCGTCTTCTTCCCTTGCTTCATCCTGCAGTAATCCCAAACTCTCAACACTGACGGTACCATCAACGATTAATTCGAACCCATAAGAGTTCACCTCAGTGTATGAAACTGCAGGAGTCGGAGTCGGTACCAGCGTAGGCGTGGCGGTCGGTACCAGCGTAGGCGTGGCGGTCGGTACCAGCGTAGGCGTAGCGGTCGGTACCAGCGTAGGCGTAGCGGTCGGTACCAGCGTAGGCGTAGCGGTCGGTACCAGCGTAGGCGTAGCGGTCGGAGGTATTTGAGTTGGTACCGCGGTAGGGGTCGGCGTAGAAGGGACTTGTGCGGCAGCCAGAGAAGGGATAGCAGTGGACGTCGGCACACTGGTAGGACTGGGTTCGGTCTGAGAGCAAGCAGCCAAAAGAGCGAGAAAAACAACGGCCCCAGCCAGAACACCTCTGCTCATAACGATTCCCCTTCCTGAGTCAAGCTCGCAATTGGCTTTGGTTTCATCAAAGCTGGCTAGGATGATACTCGAATCTCTATAGATTGGAAAGTGGCAGCCAGAATGTCAGGCTATTGTGATGTGACATTATGGCACAGTGGCGGGAGAGGAATAGGTAAAGGAGCTAAGTCCTGCCGATTGATTTGAGGTACGGAAGTACCAGTTTGAATAGAAGATAGGTCGAAAGAATTCAACCACCAATATAAATATTCAAGGTGCGCTTCAGTTTTGCCGTGAATGTCAATCGCCATAAGGTTGGGGTCAAGTATCGCAGGGATTGATGTCACCACTTTTCGATTCTTGGCTATAGCTCCGCCCCTCTTGGGAAATACGATTGCTGGAGGTTTGATTACCTTGCTCTTTGCGAGAGAGCGATTGGTGTAGGTGACGCCCTCGATGAGGTACTTTCCATCACAGAAACTCTGTGTCAGTCCTGAGACTTTTAGTAAGTAAACTCTATCTATCTCAGAGCAGTCCTTGTTGTCGGGCAAAGAGTTTCTTCCATCAAAGTTGTAAACACCCCAAAACTGGGGGGAGCGAAAGAAAAGAGGAGAACCCAATGTCACTACGAAAGCAAGCTAAGATACTAGGAATATCCCCTACATACCTTAGTTTGATACTGAGTGGTCGGAGATCGTGGCGGGGGAATCTGAAGGAACGCTACGAAGAACTTGTAAACACTTTTGTAAACACCCGAGAGGCCAATACAGCAGTCATTAATGGCCTGACTATCAGTGGGGAGGAGTGGCTCAGGGATACTGTAGGAAGATTCTTAAGGTGGCTCCCAGCTCCCCTCCCTCAAGCTAATAGAGATCATATAGTCAGGTTCCTTGGATTCTATGACACTCAAGCCCCAGCGTTACTCTTGACTGTTACGTAAAGGTAATCAGTGAAGCCAGAAGTAAAAGTGCTGCAGCTATTGGGGATGCTCTGTATCCCAATGATAAAGCAGCCTGAATCCAGATACTCAATTAGGTTCCAAATGTGGCAAACATTGTGGCAAATTTATTTCGGATCCATTTCCAATTATGTTGCTCACCCTAGATTTAAGTACAAAATTGATAGATAATCATTATACGAGCGGGAGTAACTCAGCGGTAGAGTGCCTGCCTTCCAAGCAGGGTGTCGCCGGTTCGAATCCGGTCTCCCGCTCCAAAAGTCCCGTTTGCCCCTGCATACAGTTCTGCACAGGAAATGAATTACGAAGTAAGGGTCTCTCTTTACTCGCCGCCTGGTTTAGGTTAGTGGTTGTCGCCGTATTTGCGATCAACATGCTTAATCGGCTAAATGCTTTTCAACTCATAGAAAGTGACCTACCCCACTTGCGATGGGCGTGGTGCTTTGGTTAAGCGTGTTTGACTGTAGTGCCTCGCGGGTAAGGGTCTTATGTGGTTGGCTTGATCGTATTGCTGGCCTTTGCAGCGGTTGAGTTTTTGTTCTTCATAGGCTTGATGTCGCAATAAAACAGAGGCGAATAATTCCACCAAGCAAGTCACGACCCCGTATTCGGCCGTGGTGACATGTAACGTTTTGCTTCGGAAACTGCATAACTATAAATAAGCAATTCTGACGTGCCGCATAAAAGTCTGTGTCCTGGCAACCCCTGTATAAAATGAAATTTGCGAGCTTCAAGGGCCTGTGAGAAGATACTGGCACATTCAGTAATCCTTCGGTCGGCCTTCGTATTGTTCTACCCGCTCTCGCGGAGGCAAACCTTCGAGGGGATGACCTTGGCGATGCCGACTGAAAAATTTGTGTCCTCCAAAAGCGAGGCGAGGAGTGCAGTTGAAAGACGTTCGAAGGGTCGAGTGGGACGAAGCGACGGAAGCAATTGAAAGATGCTACGAACTGGGATGGACTGACGGCCTTCCTGTTGTCCCTCCCACCATTGAGCGCGTTCAGGAGTTCATTACCTATGTAGACAGGTCTCCCGACGAAGTTCTAGGCAGAATCGACGAGCGAAGGCGTGAGGTTTCAGTCGCTAAAGCTGCATCAAACGCAGTAATGGCAGGCTGCCTGCCTGAGTATTTCCCAATTGTAGTCGCCGCTACGGAAGCCATGCTCGATCCAACATTCAATCTAATTGCGCCTTCGTCCAGCCAGGGGGGAGCGTCGTTGCTTGTCATTGTGAATGGCCCAGTGATAGGTCAGCTTGGGATCAATTGCAAAGACAACCTGTTCGGTCCCGGGAACCGGGCGAACGCGACTATCGGAAGGGCAACGCGCCTTATCATGATGAACGCCTGCGCCTCGATTCCAGGCCTGTTCGACCGATCTATTATGGGCGACCCTTCTAAATACACCTTTTGCATTGGTGAGAATGAGGATGAGTCTCCCTGGGAACCGTTGCACGTTGATCGTGGCTTCGCACAGGAAGAAAGTACTGTAACAGTTTTTGCATCGTGGGGCCCACGCCAGCTACGAGCAGCCAACGAGCCGAAAGTCGTCTTAGATGTTGTAGCTGACGTCGCGTCCTCGCTTGGGACCTCCCTTGCCACTTCAGACTCTGTTTCCGACCATACCATCGGCGTCAGGCAGGGACAAGTCGTAATCACGTTCGCCGGAGCAGGTGCGTTCTGGAATGGTTGGACAAAGCAGGCAGTGAAGGAATACCTCCACCCCCGAATAGGTCGTTCTGTAGCCGACCTCAAGAGGGTGAAGGTTATGGAAGGCGCAATTTTAACGGGCGACGAAGATCGACGCGTTAATTTTGTGCCAGAGCCAGATGATATACTGGTGATATTCGCGGGCTCGCCTGAGGCGTCTGGCTACAGGAGTTCTGTCATACTAAGCGAACTGCCCAAGGTAGCCTCCACCGCTGTTACAAAAGCGGTAAGACTACCGTGATCTCTCTGATGAGACACTACAAGATTCAGTCTTCTTTTTTGAAGTCCACGAGAAAGGATTCTTGCCGATGGCAACAGAAATAGGAAATCAGCACCTGCTTGTTGACCCAACTACCCAACCAATAGTCCCTACTTTTGAATTCGCGCCTCGAATTCAAGACCTGACCAACAAGAGTGTTGGGATGATTGACGATAGTAAGGAAAACGCCAAGGAGCTTCTAGAAGAGATCGGGAATCTGCTCCGGGAGCGCTTTGGAGTACAGTGTGTCAACTACCACGCCAAACCCTCGGCATCGAAACCCGCTGACCCGCATGTGATTCAGGCTATGGCGGATGATTGCGACTTCGTAATTGTTGCTATCGGCAGTTGAGGTTCATGCAGCGCGTGCAGTGTGCACGACGGAATACACGTCGAAAAAGCGGGAATCCCTTCGATTACTATTTGTACTGACATATTCGAGATAACTGCGAAATCAATGGCGAGCATGTGGGGAGCCGCCGAATACCCAATCTTATACACTCGCCACCCTATTGCCGGTTTGACGCAAGACCAGCTTCACGAGCGCGCAGAGTCGATGATGAATCAACTCGTGACAATTCTCACGAGTTGATTATTTAGAGGTTGCTACGACAACTTGGCCCTGTCCTAATTGGTCGTAACGGCCTCAGAGTCGGCAGAGGGGTCTACCACAATCGCAGGTATACACTATGTTCTGATACATGACATTCTTGAGGATTGTAGGACAGAACCATATCGCGTTTTTTCGGGCCGAGGTCTATATCATAACCTAGCACAGGCTTGGTGGGCGCATGAGCGTAGACTTCTGAGTCTAGTTCTATTTCTTCGACCACGGCGTACTTGACGGCAGCTATGGTGTAGCAACACCTCGAAGTAGTCGCACTTATTGATGGCCATGATGAGGTGCCAGCACTTTATTTGCTGCCAGCAGGCCTGTTCAAAGAATGGTTGGGTACGACGGAGCCGGGTCCTCCCCCTTCTCCACCAAAACACATGCCATCAGCCCTATGCCCTCCGCCCGGCGGGTGATTAGGATTATCGAGCTTTTCATTGTGAATCAGCACTACACTTGGTCCTACATTAGTGGCTGCCACTTGAAAGGCAGGTCTGAACACGGGCCTCGAAAATAATTTCACAACAATTGTTGATGGTTACGATGTAGAGATTCCTTCTTATTTCGACAGTGCCGATGACTGCCGACGCAGCGTCGATTCCGTTTGGACCCCGTCACCTGTTTGTCCTTTTACCCCTTTGTAATGCTTTTAAGGCGGCTGGATTCGGCGTTCCACCAGCGAAACCCACTGGTTTGTCGCAGTCAGGGCATGAAATCATTCGTGCGTTTAGCTCTTTTCCGTAACCCAAGCATTCCGCAGTGACCATGAGTGACCTCCCTGAACACACCAGACTAATTACCTATGCTAATTGCCAGTACAGACCATTAACACACACTTATTGCTAGTTTAATGGCGAATTAGACAGAGATATTCGCATGGGGACCTTAGTAAAAACTTAACAACTGGAGAGGGTTTGCAAGAATATTCGGGTTGGCCTTTGTTTTTGAGATATCTGGCCGGATGGCGAAGTGGGTTAACGGCACGAATTGTGCTGCCATCCTGCACACATGAAATTGTTCGACTATGCCATCGGCTAGACTAACCAACTTGCCTGACGATCAGTCGTGAAGACCAATGTTCGGGGTTATTTTGGACATGGTGTTGGAAGAGCGTCTTACGCAAAAAGAGAATATCCACTTAATATTCGATAGATGATGTGGGTTAATAGGGCGTCAAAATATCGCTGGCGCATATCGATACTTAACACTCTTTGATAACGGGTAGACCAGCTTCACATCAACAACATCCAGTCAACGAGGCCTTCAATGCAGTCTTCTCCGACCCGATTCCTAGGCCTGCTCTGCCTCGGCGTTAAGCTCCACTAGTCTTTGCGTCAGCTTGGGCATTGGAAGGAACCAGAAGAAAATGCAGGCTACGACGTAGATTCCGGCAATGGGCACAAGAGCCCAGAAATAACTTTCGGTCCTGTCGAACACTAGGCCTGCGAATACCGGCGTGCCCATGGATAGAAAGCTGTGGACGGTAGTCACACCGCCCCTTAGCGTGGCGAAGCTCTTCCTGCCGAAGAAGTCTCCTATGAGGGCCCAGCTCACAGCGCTAACGCTCTCCGCAACGGCGAACAGCACCACAAAAAGCACAAGTTGCCAGAAGGCTCCCTCTGTCGTTAGCAGGACCAGGACGCTGAGCGCGCCGATGGCCATGCCTACGGACACTACCTTCTGCCGTGACCAGATATCGCTTAGGTATCCTGCCACGAACCTCAGTACTGCGGCTACTATGGATAGGATACCGATGAGCAAAGGGGCTACCAGCTCAGGCTGCCCCTTCCAGACGAGAATGGGGACCATGTGCACTACTAACGCTGCTTGGGCTGCGATTCGTAGCCCTATGGCCAGAGCCATTAGCCAGTACGAGGATGTCCTCAGGGCCTCTCGAACCGTAAAGTCTATGGTAACCGGAGCGGATCGCTGTTGGGCCCCGGCCCTTGGTGGAGTGGCGACGTCGCCGTCAGGAAGCAGACCCATACTCTCAGGTGTGGATCGGATGAAGTAGGACAGAGGTATCGAAAATGCCAGTAGCGCTATACCAGATGATACAGCACCTACCTTCCATCCATACTGGAAGATTATCCAGGCTAGCAATGGAGTGATGACAGCTCCACCCAGGGATATTCCCGCTGCGATAACCGCCATGGCTAGTCCTCGCCTGCGGACAAACCATGAGTTCACAGAGGTCATCACTGCATGGTTAAAGCCAGCATTGAAACCTAGTGATAGGACTCCTACGTAGATGACCATAAACATCAGGTAATTGTCGGCCTGGGAAAGTAGGATGAATCCCAACCCGGCCATGACTCCACCGAAAAGAGCGATGCGTCTGGGGCCGTACTTGTCTACCACATAGCCAACGAGAGGCCCGCCCAGGCCACCTTCAAGTCGGGCTAGTGAGAAGGCCAGGGACGTTGCGGATCGACTAAGGGACAGGTCTCGGGTTATTGGAAGGAAGAAAACAGTTGCCCCAGTCCAGTAGGTACCGCTGGCCAACATGTTCATTACAAGGCCGATGATTGTGATCCACCAGCCGTAGAAGATCTTGGGCCGTCTGATTCTCAAATATGCTCTTCGCTATCGTATTTCGTGGGGTGACATAGAAGGTCCGTTACCGTCAACGCCGTATATGTTAGAAAGCAATTCAGCTATGACAACGGTAAACATTGTAGGCCAGTTGTGGACCTGTTGTAAGCGTTTATAGATCCAAGGAGGTAGAGGATACTTGCCTTCGAGTGTTTGACTCATCTGTTAGGGGCCTAAAATAGGCAGATTTCACTACTAGGTCATTGGTTGTTTCCAATTCTCGCCAATATTGTGGGCGCAATGAGGACGGCGTGTGAGGATAGCGAAAGTTGGTAGTGGTCTGATCTGAGCGTAGACCTGTAAGGCGCCACAAATTTATCTGTAGTAGGCAGCTTATATTTCGTGTTGATTCTAACGCGACATGAGGCTCTGGGCCATGCGTGCAGGCTGCTGCTGCCCCTGCAGCAACTGGTTGCCCGGCAGGTCTTTGGGACTGGAGCAACTTGCAGCCCGGATGCTCCTTGAGTAGTTTAGTAACTCGACTCATGTGGTCGGAAACGTCAAAGGGCTTTATGAGTACATCGTCTGCGCCTACGTTCATCTCCTGTAGAACTGCTGCCTCGCTAGGAACGCCAGTCATCATCAATACGGGCGCCGTCGAAATGCGCTTCGTGAGCCGCACATCTGATAGCTGTCTATACCGGGCATCCAGACGTCCGAAATTACCAGATACTGGTTAAGCTGTTGAAGGCGCACTACGCCCTCCTGGCAGTCAACTGCCGTGACAACCTCAAATTCGGCTTCTGTCAGCCATTCGCCGATGAGATTTTCGTATATGACCGACTTCTAGCTCGTTTTACGAATTAGAAAGCCCCAGCCCTACGAGAGTCTGTGAGCAATGTCATGATCGCCAAAAACATTAGGCTTTCAGATATGGGGCGCGCTGAAGAAGCGGCCGCTGTCTACGAGCACCTGGGCCGAAGACTCTAGCTCGGCTACAGGGACCTCGTCTTACAATTAGGTTTCGTGGCAGACCCTCTCCCCCACCCGTATTCACTCCACTCTTGAACATCCCGTGATATAGCCTTGCCAGTGATATTCATGACTTCTTAATGGGCTATCCTGCATTATCTACAGGTAAGCTGCGGGTGACTGTTCGTTAATTCGCCATTACATATGGTGGCAATGCTTGTACTGATATTTCCTCAGGGCGCCAAGGTGCAGGAGGTGTGATCTTTGACGATGTAGCCATAAGGATTTCATGTACCAGATAACCGTATATCTTCACATTTTGTCCGTTATCGTTTGGGTTGGTGGTGCGCTGTTTCTAGCGTTGGTGATCATTACTGTGAACAGGCGTTTGCATTTGTCGCCTCCCCAGAGCGCGGCGATGCTAGCCAACGTGGCGAAGCGGTATCGAATGGTGTCTTGGTCCGCCATTGGTTTGCTGGTCGCGACGGGTCTATACGTTAAACTTGTAGGTAAAGGTCTAACTCCACTGGATATAATGCGAGGAAGACTTACACTGCACACACGGATGGGTAGTGCCCGAACTCCTATGGGAGGGCGTGTATCTAAAGATCCTATTGAAGTTAGCTTCTCCTTTGGCCGATTCCAGCTAAGTTTCTGTAACGGCTGGTGACTACCTGATAGGGCTCTCTCTTTGAGGTCTACACCTCGAAGGTCCTAGTGGAGCTGAAGCTGAACGGCGAGACGCTTATGCTGGATCATGGCTACCATTGTCGGCTCATTGTGTCTGGCAAGCTGTGCCACTATCGCGTGAAGTGGATCGAATCCATCGAAATTACTGGCGTTGCCATCGTGGCCAGCAAGGACGATCACGCCTATCGACTTGAAGGCCTTGCCTCGGTATAATTCATACAATCCTGATGCCTGTCTCTGGCGCTAATTGGGCCAGCTTGGACGGCACGGGGAAATATCTAAAGTAGAGGCGCCACATGGTTATTGCCAAGAATTTGACATTGGAAGAGCTTCAGGACGGTTTGGAAGATATCAAGCAGTCTCCCAAGGCGGAAGGCACAGTGAAGATGATAGTGCGCAGGCCTGATACCGGTGAAAGAGAGGTTGTCGACGAAGGGCAACTTGATCTTGCTGAGGGTCTGGTAGGCGATAACTGGGGTACTCGTGGCAGTTCCCGGTCTGAGGACGGTAGCGCTCACCCGGACATGCAGCTCACACTCATGAACACCCGGGTAATCGACCTGATTGCCCAGGACAAAGAGCGTTGGCAGCTCGCAGGAGACCAGTTTTTCGTAGATTTGGACCTGAGCGAAGAAAATCTGCCAGCAGGTACGCGAATTGCCTTCGGTACGGCGGTCATTGAAGCCACTGACCAACCACATACCGCATGTAAGAAGTTCGTGGCCCGTTTTGGCGTAAATGCTCTGAAATTCCTGAACACGGCGGAGGGCAAGGCATTGCAGCTACGGGGAATAAATTGCAAGGTCGTGGAGCCCGGCGTCATCCGTGTAGGAGATATGGCCCGCAAGCTCTAATACTTTGTTTATGCCGAAAGATTGAATCAGCGACGCCAAATTGTCTTGATCGGATCGGATTTGTTAAAGACGTTCAAGACAATTTGGATTTGCATCAGATTTGGTACGAATTGAAATTAATCTCCCAAGGTGACATTAAAAAAATGTATAAAATGCATCACATTCATCTGAAGGCGCCTGATCCTCAGGAGACGGCTCAGTGGTACGTCGACAATTTCGACGCCACGGTCAAAGGGGAGGCCCAGGGCTTGGGCGGCTCAAAGACCATACGCATCGACGTGGGCGGCGGTCTAATTAATGTCACCAGCGCACCTTTGGGCGAGACTCTGCCAGAGGGCACCGCAGATTATCACTTCGGCCTGGAGCACTTCGGCTTCGAAACAGAGGATATAGAGGCATCTATGTCTTTACTGAAGGCCGCTGGAGTGGAGGTCCTTCTGCCTATCACCAATAGCGCAACCGGAGCGAAAATCTCCTATATCAAGGGTCCCGATAATGTTCGCATTGAGTTGGTGCAACCGGCGTAGAGATGACATCACATCTTGATAGTTCCGTAACTCAGTACGCCGGTCCCCTACCCCAGCCGACTCCGGAGACACTACCCTTTTTCGACGGCCTTCGAGAGCACCGGCTAATGTTGCAGCGGTGCAACGCTTGCGGCCAGGCGTACTATTATCCGCGTCCTATCTGTCCACACTGCATGTCGGACGATGTGCACTGGTTTCAGGCGTCTGGAAAAGGCCTGGTGTACTCGTTTGTAATATGCCATAGAAGCCAACCGGGCTTTGAGGTGCCTTACGTAATAGCGGTAGTGGAACTGGAAGAGGGCCCTCGTATGATGACCAACCTAGTTGGAATTGAGCCAGATCCTGAATTAATCAAATGTGATTCCCCTGTAGAGGTCGTTTACGACGATGTCACCTCTGACATCACGTTGCCAAAGTTTCGCCCCGTGGAGCAAGGGCAGCCCTAGTGCCGCCCTCAATCACTGGACGCGATTTGCGAGGTAGCGTTGCTATAGTCGGTGTTGCGGAATCGAACCGGATAGGCATACGCCCTGACGCATCGGCCCTCACCCTGCATGCTGAGGCCGCCAAAAACGCCCTGGCGGATGCTGGTCTTGGCATAGGTGACGTAGACGGCCTGTTTACGGCGGGCGTAACCAGCGTGCAACTTGGCGAGTACCTGGGCATTGTGCCCCGCTACAGCGATGGCACCTCTGTAGGCGGCTGTTCGTTCATCATTCATGTTGAGCACGCCATGCTGGCCCTGGAAGCTGGCATTATTAAGGTGGCGCTCATCACTCACGGCGAGAGCGGTAGGTCACGTATTGGCGGCACTGGGGCAGGCCATCGCGGCATTCCACCTGACTCTCCTCAAGGCCAGTTCGAGGCGCCTTTTGGGACGATGGGCCCGCCAACGCTGTTCTCCCTGCCTGCCACGAGGCATATGCACCAGTATGGCACCACTCGGGAACAGATGGCAGAGGTTGCCGTGTCCACGCGCCGCTGGGCAGCTATGCATCCCATGGCCATGATGAAGGAGCCTATAACCGTGGAAGACGTGATGGCTTCCCGTCCCGTCTGCTGGCCGTACAGCCTGTTCATGTGCTGCCTGGTAACCGATGCCGGTGGCGCTGTGGTCATGACCAGGGCGGACATGGCTAAGCAACTGGCAAGGTCACCTGTTTATGTTCTTGGCACGGGCGAAGGCACCGAGCACAACATGGTAAGCATGATGGCCGATATGACCAGCTCCCAGGCCGCCAGACTTTCCGGCAAGGCGGCTTTCGATATGGCAGGTGTGTCCCACGCCGAGATAGACGTTGCCCAGCTTTACGACGCCTTCGCTTTCACGCCCATGCTGGCACTGGAGGACCTGGGATTCGTTGCTCCGGGGGAGAGCGGGCCGTTCGTGGAAGGCGGCCGCACAGGGCCGGGTGGCGATTTCCCAATGAACACTAATGGCGGTGGACTCTCCTACACCCACTCAGGTATGTACGGCATGTTCACCTTGATCGAGCTGACCCGGCAACTCCGTGGTGAGGCTGGCGATAGGCAGGTGCCTGACGCAAACGTGGGCATCGCTCACGGCCCTGGAGGCATGTTTTCTGCGGCTGGCACTCTCATTGCGGGCAACGCTAGCGCCCTGTAGCCACTTGGCATTGCTTCCCACCTTGATTTCCCTATTTCCCTCGTGAGTCTTGTCATACTTTCATCGCGAAGAGTGCGGATTAAAGTATGTGAACAATTTCATTATTCATAGTACAATTAAGGCCGTTTAGGTGAACCGCTCCACCTGGGCATCTAGGCAATCGAAGAGAAGGAGACTTTGCCATAAATGGAATCCTCTATCCATGTGTCTGAAGAAATTAGGAGGGGAAGAAACAAACTAGCTGCCACTGTAGTCGGCGGGCACGCCGTAAAGCACATTTACAACGCGGCCCTTCAGTTCATACTACTTCCGGTAATAAAGGTCTCCCTTAGTCTCACAGGCACGCAGCTTGGGGCCTTGTCCATGTCCATGAGAATCACTAGCGGCGTCACCACCATGGGTGCGGGCTACCTGGGTGATCGATTCGCCAATCATTCAGGGCTAATGTTGGCAATCTCGCTGGGTATTCTCGGGGTGTCGTTCTTCCTCTTGGGCAGCGTCTCCAATTTCTGGTTTCTATTCGCAGTCATGCTTCTGGTTGGCATAGGCCCATCCATCTACCATCCGCCAGCTATCGCCGCGCTCTCTCGCAAGTTTCCCGATAAGAGAGGCTTTGCCATATCCCTCCATGGAACGGGTGGAAGCATTGGCAACCTGATAGGACCTGTACTGGTTGGGGCACTCCTGGCGGGTACCTTCTACTTCGTCATGACTTGGCAGAACGTTCTGAGGTTCAGCCTAATTCCCGCTGTAATTTTCGCTGTGTTGATTTACGTGCTCATGCGCAACATTCCGGCTGCTGATGAGGGCACAAAGTCTTTCAACGACTACTTTTCCAGGCTTTTCTTCCTGGTCAGGAAGCGGGCCATGATCATGCTGGTCCTCTTGACGGGACTTCGCAGCATGGGCCAGAGTGCGATACAGACGTTCCTCCCTGTCTATTTGCTGGAGGACCTGGGCTACTCCGAGATTGTTGTGCCGCTTTACCTGGCAGGGGCACAGGCTGCCGGCATTGTGGCTCAGCCAATAATGGGGCACCTGTCGGATAGGTACGGTCGAAAGGTCGTTCTTGTACCTGCCGTCGTGGCTCTGGGGCTGCTTTATCTTGGCCTGCGGTTTGCCGACCCTGGATATCAGCTTATTGTCATCATTCTCATAATGGGCTCGTTCCAGTACTCGCTGCATAGCATATTCATTGCGTCGGCCATGGACGTCGCCCAGGGCGAGTCGCAGTCGACGGTAGTTTCCCTGATCTACGGTGCGACCTTCTTCGGAGCGTTCTCACCGATAGTCGCGGGCATTATCACAGATGCCACATTTACCAGCAACGCCTTCGTCTACGGCGGAATCATGGTACTGATAAGCGCGTTGATATTGGCGGTGGTGAAGCTGCCGAAGACGGCTAATCAGCTGGCCGAATCCGGCGGTAGTTAGCAAAACAGGTAATTGGCTTGTGGTTCGACAGGCTCACCACGAACGTTGAATTTTGAACCGTTCGTGGTGAGTCCCGATTTCATCGAGCATCCTCGACAAAGTCGGGACCTGTCGAAGGACAGTGCCTATTCAAAATACCTTAGCCGAAGTGAGCGCCGCCGTTAACGTGCAGTGTCTGGCCTGTGATGAAGCCGCAGTCGTCCGTGACGAGAAACAGGCAGGCGGCCGCGATCTCCTCTGGCTGACCCAGTCTTCCCAACGGAATGCCCTCTGTGTTTCGCATGTTGACGTTCGGGTACCAGCTCAGGTCTCTGCTGGTGTCGATGCGTCCCGGTGACACGATGTTCACTCGAATATTGTCTGACGCATACTCCTGCGCAAGGCTGCGGGACAGGCCGATGAGCCCGGTCTTGGCAGCCGACACGAATGCCCTGTCGGAACCACCGGTGAATGAGCCGTCCCCACAGAAGAAGAGCACCCTTCCGAACTGGTTTTTCACCATAGAGGATATAACGGCGTGGGTGCAATAAATAGCGCCGTCCAGCACCACGCCTCTTACGCGTTCCCAGTCTTCCATTGATGCCTCTCCGAAGGCGCTGTGAGGCCTAATGGCGGCGTTGTTGATGAGGATGTCGATCTTGCCGAACTCCGCGACGCCCTTGGATACCATGTCTTCCACCTGAGCCCTGTCTGCCACATCGGCCAGAATGGCGATGGCTCCGACACCCAGTTCGCGCACCTCCTGGGCAACAGCCTCGGCCTCCGCCTTGTTGGAACGGGCGTTCACGACGATGTTCGCGCCCTCTTTCGCTAGGGCCAGCGCCGTCGCCCGGCCTATGTTGCGGCCAGAGCCGGTTATCAGGGCCGTCTTACCTTCCAGTCTCATGTTCTCTCCTTCTTATTCGCCTCTCAATAACCTCATCCGAAAGGGCTGATTAGCGGAGGCACGTAAATTGCTTATGGATTGTTCAGTCTGGGCATTACGTCGTCTTCGTCGCCACAGACATCTCCCTGAACATAATGTTCTCCGGCGTAAGGCTGATTAAGACGCGGTTCTCCGTTCGCAGGGTCGCCATGCGGCCCTCGACGCGGTCTGCAGGCAGGTGCCGCTTGACAATGGCGCGGGTGGTAGGCCAGATGGAATCGTCGTCACTGATTTCCACAGGACCAGTCATGGTGACGTATTCTGGGGCCGTCGTTCCTGAGTAGATGCACACCGCCATGCGGTTGTCTCGAGCCAGGTTGATGTACTTCAGCCTCTCCTTGGTCGTGGATATGTGCAGCTTGCCATCGGAAAAGACGTACCAGTTCGGGGTGAGGTGTGGCATGCCCGATCTGGCAAGTGTTGCCACTACCACTATCCTTGTGGGAGACAGAAATTCCTCTAGCTTGGCCATGTCGTTTGGACTCATTTCAACCTCCCGTAATATTCTTGAAATCCCTTTTTCAGAAGTAATATCTCCACTGATTCGGCATTTTAGCAGACTGCTTAATTGGCCGGAATTTGTTTTGCCTCCTCACCATACGTTGTAGGCCAAGGGCCCTATATAATGGTTAGGCCATTGAAGTCGATTAATCCTACAAATGCCGTGGAGGACAATATGCGTGGTGCAGACCTGCTGGTAAAAACATTGGTTGATGCCGATGTAACCAAAATATTTGCTCTGTCTGGCAATCAGATAATGTCAATATTCGACGCCAGTATTGGCACGGGCCTGGAGCTCATCCATACGCGGCATGAGGCTGCTGCCGTTCATATGGCGGACGCCTGGGGTAGACTGACAGATCGGCCGGGCATCGCGCTCATCACAGCAGGGCCTGGATTTGCCAACGCGCTGTCGGCCTTGTACGTCGCCAAGGTGGCCGAGTCGCCGCTGGTGCTGCTAAGCGGGCATACGCCGGTAAACCAGCTGGGGCTGGGAGCCTTTCAGGAGATGCCCCAGGCCGCAATGGCCGCCCACGTCACTAAAGCCTCCTGGATGGCGTCTGACGCCTCTCAACTAGGCAATGACATCGAGAAGGCGCTGCTTATAGCGTCCCACGGTAGGCCCGGCCCTGTGCAGATCTCCTTGCCTGCCGATGTTCTGGAATCCGAACTCGTTGCAGTGCCTGCCGACTCCGTTTCCGACGCCCTGGCCAGTCTATCAACAGTTCGATTAACCGACGGTGCGATAGGTCAGTTGGCCAGTGCTTTGGGCAATGCACGGAGGCCACTGGTGTTAGGCGGACCTGCCTTCACTCGGGGCCTACCTGCGGAGGCTCTGCGGGCTTTTTCGGAGGCCACCGGCGTGCCTGCAATCGGCATGGAGAGCCCGCGTGGCGTCAACGACCCCAGCTTGGGTGCCTTCGCGGAGGTTCTGGTGCAGGCCGACCTGGTGCTTCTTCTTGGCAAGAGGCTGGACTTCATGGTCCAGTTTGGCTCAGGGGCTGATATCAATCCTGATGCCCTGTTCATGCACGTCGACTTCGATGAGGACGCGATCGCCCATACCAAGACTAGGCTGGAGGCGATGGGAAAGACCAGCGGCGCTCAGGTTGGGGACCCCTTGGACGCAGTGCAACGCCTGACGGGTGCCGTGCGCTCGGCGTCAAACGACTGGCGGAACGAGGTTCGCGAGGCCGTGGCCCATAGGCCAGTTCAGTGGCGAGAGATTGAGCATGCCCAGGGCGAGCCGTTGCACGCGGTGGAGATCGGACGGGCTGTGCAGGCCTTTCTTGATGGCGGGGCTGACTCTATCTACGTGTCGGACGGCGGCGAGGTGGGTCAATGGGCCCAGGCATGCCTATCGACATCACGCCGCGTTATCAACGGGCCATCTGGCTCCATAGGCAGTTCCATTCCCATGGCCATAGGCGCCAGGGCGGCCAATCCAGATTCCAGGATTGTGACCATGCTCGGTGACGGCACATTTGGCTTTCATCCTGCTGAGTTCGACACGGCGGTGCGAAATAACCTGCCATTTATCGCTGTAATTGGCAACGATTCCGCATGGAACGCCGAGTACCAGATACAGGTGCGGGACTACGGTGAGGATAGGCTGATCGGCTGCGAGCTATTGCCTTCTACCCGATACGACGAGGTAGCGAAGGCATTGGGTGGCTATGGAGAGCTGGTTACCGAGGCATCGGAGATTGGCCCTGCGCTTCAGCGGGCTCACGACTCCGGCCTGCCATCGTGCATCAACGTAATCATGGCCAGAAACGCTGCGCCAATTATCAGGAGAGGCTAGCCGGCGGGAAAGTACTGCTGACCTGTGCGCAGGCTGTTCAAGGCGATCTCTGCCGGTCTGAACAGGGGCTGAGGCAGGTCGTCTAGCGCGAACCAGCCGGACTCGCTGAAGGCTTTCTTCTCGGCGATGAAGGGCTCTTGGTCGCCTATGTTCCCGGCGAATTCCACGTCCACGTAGTGCCTGTTGTAAGCGATAACGTTGCTTATGCAGAGGAAACGAAGTCCTGTTACGGCCACACCCATCTCCTCAAGCGCTTCCCGTTGTGCGCATTCTTCCAGGGTCTCACCGAACTCCAGGTGGCCGCCTGCGAAGCCCCACAATGCCTCTCCGTGAGAGCCTTGGCGCTTGGCCAGAAAGACCCTGTCGTCTCTTACGAAGAGGACGCCTACGCCGACAAGGGGCCTGCTGTTTTGGGTCTGAGATGAAGATGAAGTCATGGGCGGCAGTATATCAGCAGGGATTCGCCGGACACGTCGCTATCTGGCACAGAAGCGATTTTGGTGGTAATCTGCGCCTAATTTAGAAGCGCCAAGGCCATACGCCTACATATGCCATGAAGCCAGACATACGAACGGCAAATCTAGCCTTGCTGTCATGTCCTTTTTGCCTTGATCACTCGCAAATGCCTACAATTCAAAAAAAGGAGGAATGATGAATATTGGAGTATCGACCCCACTGCCGGCGCATACAGTGGACCCTGCGTTTACAGCAAAAAAAGCCGAGGAGCTTGGCTTCGAATCTATCTGGTACGCCGAGCACCCTGTCCTGCCGGTCCACTCCGAAAGCCGATTCCCCGGCTCGGAAGATGGAGTGATTCCAGAGACCTATCAGCACTTCACTGACCCGTTTATTGCACTCTCCAGGGCTTCCGCCGTCACCAGCACCATCAAGCTGGCCACAGGCATCACGCTGATAACCGAGAGGAATCCGCTGGTGCTGGCCAAGACTATCTCCGCGCTGGACCTGTACAGTGGCGGACGTTTTGTGTTCGGCATCGGCACTGGCTGGCACCGCGAGGAGACGACGCTCATGGGCGGCGACTTCGACCATCGCTGGGGACAGGCTCGTGAGGCCGTGCTGGCGCTGAAGGAGCTTTGGACCAAAGACGAGGCTGAGTTCCATGGGAAGTATTACGACTTCCCTCCTGTACACATGTATCCCAAGCCCGCGCAGAAGCCCCATCCGCCTGTTTTGCTAGGCGGAATGGCCAAGAATGTGCTGCGTCGTGTGGCACGTTGGGCTGATGGCTGGATGCCAAATCGGATCACTCCGGATGAGATTCGAGAGAGCAGAGCCATGCTGGATACGCTGGCCGCAGAGTACGAACGAGACGCCTCTGCACTGACTATTAGTGTCTATGGTCAATTGCCGGATCTCGACCTCATAAAGGCCTATCACGAGGCTGGAGCGAATCGGGTTATCGTCAGGCCAAATCCTGCCAATACAGAGCGCGAAATGGGCGACGAATTGGAACGGTTAGCCGGTCTTTCTGGACTCTAGGCTTTGCGATATGTGGTTTCTCAAGTAGTAAAATGGGCCGAATATGATCGGGTAACAGAGGGATAGCTGGCGCAGACTTATTGGGTTTCAGCGGTCCGGGCACAGCTGTCTATGCTACGAGTAAGTAGCCATAAGATAAGGCATAAGGGCACTTAGTTTGATTAAAACTGGGTGCCCTTGTCTTTGTTATAGAGGAAGACTTTAGAAGGCGGTAACGAAGATTAACTGTTCTTTGGTTGTTACCAAAGTCGTCGTCTATTCGGCAAAAGCGTTGCAACTGTTTAGCCGCTCATAAGGTGATTGGGGAGAGGTTGTGTTGACAAGAGTGCTGCAAACAAGCGCTTAATTGAAACGGGAATAATCAGGGAAAAGAAACACCTTTAGCTTCGTAAGCAAGACGGTTAACATTATACAAGTCTAAGAAAAAACGGAGAAATAAGCGTTGCCTAAATTTGAACTTATTACCAAGGATGAGGCTAGATCAAAGTCCAGGTTCGGGGGAAGAAGCGGACAGATTTTGGCTATGTATACGTTCTTCATAGAGCAGTTGGAGGATGGCAAAGCAGGACGACTTAAGGCCAGCGAAGGCGAGACTATACAGGCGGTGAGAAGAAGGCTGGGGAAAGCCGCCAAGATGGCAGACAAAGAGCTCATAATTAGACGTGTTCACGACGAAATTTACTTCTGGGTGGGCTCGGAAGAGAGTGCGAGTCAATCGAAACGTAAGCCGCCCAAGAAGGTAGTCAAAACGCCCGCCAACCTTGCACCTGTATTATCCGATAATATCGTTACCTTACACGACAGGTAACGATGTTTAAAGCGTGTCTTCTGATGGGTCTGAATTGATAATTTATTGATGTATATTATGTCGACTACATTACATTTGGATTGACTATCACTTGTACGTGTATTTCAATTTTAAGGCGATTTTAAAATAAAATGTAATTGATACTTAATTGGACTTGAGTTGTTAGTGAAATGACGTTTTATTATCAGATAAAGTCGTCACCTAGATGGATATTAATGTGAATAGCAATGGTGGATTAAGTGAAAATGAATGGGCTCCTGCCCTACCCTATCTAGAAGCTGAACATTACCTCTCATGTAGCGTCAGCTAAGTAACATAGGGGCAACAACTGGGCAGTAATTGGCTGTAGAATCTTCGTTTGTGCAGGTATATCTAAATATTTAATAAGCGTTTCATAATCAAGTAAATAATCTAATATTGGATAAAACTTTAGCAATACCTATTTGTTAAAGTGCTTGTAATTAGTTTTTTAATTAAACATTGATTAGTTGTTGAACAGTTTATTAATTAATAAGGAAACCTATGCGCTAACGCAGAAAAGACCTCTCACTTCGAGAGGCCTTTTCGATTATTCATGGTAACTTTCAGGGTCGTTTCGCGGGCGATTCACGGCGTATTTAGAAGTGCTTTTGCTTGCAAAATGGGCTCCGAATACTGGCCGTGTTTTGATAACTATTTATGAAAACTTACGAAAATTCGGGAATCACGTATTTGCCGAAAAGTTCTATCGATTCCATGACCTTTTCATGGGGAATAGTCTCCGTCTGCATCATGATCATCATCTGGTCAATTCCAGTAGCCTCGTGCTTTTTGAGCGCTTCGATACAGCTATCAGGATTGCCTGCTATGACCACCGCCCTTTCGCACAGAGTCTCTGCGTCCAGCTCGTCCCAGATCTTGTTGGCGATGGCCGCGCCTCCGGAGTAGTCCAGAATATTCTCTTTGGCTTCAGTCTCTCCCTCCAGCGCAACGTAGCGTGAGAAGTTCGCCTGAAGGTGATCGGGGACGCCGCCCCAACGTTCGAGGAGCTGGGCGTAGATGTCCTTCTGACCTTGAACGTAGGGCCTATCAGGGCCGAAGAAGTTTTTCAGCGACTCTGCTCCCAGTCGTTTCGCCTCTGCATCGTCCTGTAGGCAGATGCCGAGAGTCGAGCTAGCCCAGTTGTCGTTGATGAAAGCGCCGACAGGATTGGCATGCTTCACGCGCTCTTTGTAGGCCTTTACGTAGGGCTCCAGCGACGATGGCGCACTGGAGCCGAAGGCCAGCACTCCGATGCCTTTGTCGGCGGCGATGTCGTAAGTCGCAGGCTGGAGCGCCGCCACCCACATGGGCGGATGGGGATTCTGGTATGGTTTTGGCAAAATCTGCCTCTCAGGGACCTGCCAGAACTTGCCCTCGTAAGAGAACTTATCCGAGCCCCAGATCTTCGGAATCATCGCCAGGGACTCCTCCCACATCTCCCGGCTATCCCGAGGGTCTATGCCCATGCCCGTAAGCTCATATGGCGCGGAGCGGCCCGTTCCGAAGTCGACTCGGCCCTCAGATAGGTGATCGAGCATTGCGACGCGCTCCGCCACTCGGTTGGGGTGGTGGTATGGCAGGATCACAACGCCGAGACCCAGGCGAATCCTCTTGGTTCTCTGGCTGAGTGCGGCGAAAATGAGGTCCGGGCAAGGCGACGCCGAAAAGCCCGTCAGAAAGTGATGTTCCACGAACCACAGGTAGTCGAAGCCCACCTCGTCCGCCAAAATGCACTGCTCCATAGTCTCCTGAAGCACCAGGTGGTCATCTAGGGAAGGACGCTGCATCTCGTACTGTAATGCCAGTTTCACTGTGACACCTCTTTCGAATTGGTCGATTCGGTTGATTTCAGTCGCCTCAGTCGGGTGATTGGCGGTATTCTACATGCCGCTTTACGACTCAACAACAACTAGGCGCTTAGGCTGACTTGGGGTCTGGAAAATAATCTTTCAGACACCCAAAAAAGCCTGGACACTTTCTTAGATGAGTCTTATAAAGATATATACGTATCGTGATAGTCAGGCATCTAGTTAGCTTGCTATCAATTCGGCCTCAGCGTGCTGAAAGACTGGTTAACAGGAGAGAGATTATATTGTGATTGTAGCTGTATTAGGTGAAAAAGGCGGTACAGGAAAGACAACATTTTCGACCAACTTGGCGGGCATGAGGTCGGCTACAGGTCGGGATGTGCTGGTGGTGGATGCGGACCGTCAGGGTAGCGCCAGCTACTGGGCAGAGGCTCGCGAAGAAAAGGGACTGACCTCCGTTAGCTGTGTCCAGAAGTTCGGCGACGGACTGGCCAGAGCGATCAAAGATATGTCTCGCAGGTATGACGATGTGATTATCGATATAGCCTCGGGCGACAGCAGAGAGATCGAAGGCGCACTGCGGGTGGCCGACAAGGTAATCATACCCGTGCAGCCCTCGGGCATCGATCTGTGGACTCTGGGCCTGCTTGACGACCGGATTAGTCAGGCCAGGCAGGGCAACAAGAAGCTAACAGCCCATGTCGTCATTAACAGGGCGTCTACCAACCCGCTTGACAACGATGCAGAGGACGCCAAAAATGCAATGGCAGGGTGCGACACCTTGAACATAACGGACGTCGTCGTGCGGGACCGGGTATCGATCAAGCGATCGGTGCCAGCGGGTATAACGGCGGGCGAGTATAAGCCCTTGGACAGCAAGGCGGCACTGGAAATGACGGCACTTTATAAACTTGCATTTGGGGAGAACGGACACAGAAATGGAAATTAGACCACGCAATAAAACGCAGGTAACGGACACCAGGGGAAGCGGCCCCGGTGCTAAACCACGTCGGGTAGCCGAATCAGGCCCTCGAAAGGCTGTAATCATTCGTATGCCGGAGGAGCTTGCCCATCAGCTCAAGGTGGTTGCTGCTCATGAGGATATGACGGCTCAGGATTTTTGCCTGGATGCGATCCGTCCTCTAATAGACAAGGCCCTCAAGCGACACGGATTAGAGGTCTAGCCCCCTACCCTACAGCACTAGTTCGGATATCAAATAGCGGTAGGCGAATCACCTGCCGCTATTATTTTTGTGGCTTTTTGACCTGCTCGTATTTGGGGTGATTTGTTATCAAGCAATCTAGATGCCTTGATGACTAATTGGCTTGTTATCAAGTGTCACCCCTGTGTTACCTAGTAAACCTATGTGCGGATAAGTAAATCAACCGTCTTGTTAGCAGTCATTTGTGCTGATGACTCTACAACTAGATGACTTGTCATATTTATGACTTGCTAGCTAGTTATCAAGCTATAAGTCTATATACATGACACTGTGGATGGCAGGAAATTCATACGGGGAAAGCCACGGATTCTTGGATTAATTGGAGATGCCAGCTGGACAATCGTTGAACAGGTCGGACTAGTTAGGTCCTTTTAAGTTCTCGCCATGTGTCATGCTAAACAGCCCAGCCGCAGATCTGGCTTCCGGATGGCAGTTGGTTGACGCAATAGACATTAGGGAGACAAATGTTACTTGCCGATTATGCCTGGAAACAGTCTTTGAATGCCGAACGCCGAAAATTTAGTGGCCCGGCAACCAGCCATCATGGCAATTAAGTATCAAGTCATCATCATGACTTGATACTTAGATACCTTGATGACATGCAAACAAGGTATCTTGGCTTGCCCATGGCCAGAAATGCAGCTACAGAGGGGTGTACAGGCAAATGCGTGGAACTGGCCCTCGGCAAATATAAGGCTGAATCTGACTAAATAGTCCCCTACCCTATGAGTTTCCTGCGCCTAAAACCGCGCCGAAACAGGAGATTTTTGAATTTCCCAGACGCCGTACGGCATTTAACATGTGCAGTGGTCCTGCCCCTAAATCAGTAGCATCCTAATCTTTGTTCGACCACCTAAAATAGGCCTGCCTCTATCTTCATTGCAGCAGGCTTCAGCACTGCATAAATGGTGCTGTTAATCAGGGTTGGCACACCGGTTTCTTTGCCCATGCGAACCACTGTCCCGATGATTCCTTCTAGTTCGACGCGATTCCCAGCCTTAAAGTCTTTGGCCAGTGATGCCATCCCATCAGCCGGAAAGTTGTCCAGAGCCGTCATTGCCCAATCCAGCATCGAGTCATCGACCGGCGCACCCTTGGCCTTGCCAACGGCGAGTATCTCGGAACAGCTCTGAAAGATGAGTTCCCGGGTCTCAGGAATGGTCCGCATCTCGCTGTACGGTATCTGGGTAATGGCGTTGACACCTGCGGCTCCGGTAAGGAACAAGTACTTTCTCCAGACGGCGCTCATGGCATTATCTGAAATTTCCACGTTCCAGCCGCCGTTTTTGAAAACGTCGTACAGCCGTCGGCCCTTATCGGTGATGCCGCCCCGGATATCGCCGAATACCGCGATGCCGAACTGGCCAAGCTGCTCCACGACCCCCGGCTCTCGAATGCGTGCCTGAACGCCTACCATGCCGACCATCACGTGGTCATCGCCGTATGCTTTCGCTAGCAATTCGCCGTTGTCCACGCCATTCTGCACAGTCAGAACCACAGTGTTGTCGCCGACTAGGGGCGCGATGAATGGGATAGCATCGTCATTGTGGAACATCTTTACCGTGTAGAGCACTAGGTCGACGGGACCTATATTTTTAGGGTCGTCTGTTGCCTGGGTGCCGGCGTTGAATTCGCCTGAGAGGTCGCTGATGACGCGCAGACCGGTACTTTTGATCGCCTGCAGGTGTTCGCTTCGGGCTATAAAGGTCACATCCTCTCCGGCGCGCGCCAGCATACCGCCGAAGTATCCTCCGACGCCTCCTGACCCCATAATGGCTATCTTCATGTCTCAACTCTCCTTCTTTAGGCTTTCGAGGATTCTTGGATGCACGAAATGGGCATCTGTCCTCGGTGTCGTAGTCAATCAGGCTCCCGTGCCCGGTAGGCCCAGCTGCTCCTTTATGTTGGAGTCGTAGGCCCTCTCGGACGCGGATGTGAACAGGGATACACGGTATATGCGAGCCTCCAGGTCGACGTAGACGCCAAACAACTGCATTACGCTGTTGTAAAGGTCCAGGGCAGCCTCCAGCGAGACCTGACGGTCCCAACCCGATCCCCATGCGCCTGGGTTTGGACTTGCATTTGCCGTGTCGTTTTCAGGCGAAGACGCTAGTGACTCCATGAAGTCGAAGGCTACCTGGCGCAGGCTGCTGAATTCTTGGTCCTTGTCGTATCCATTCAGTCCACGATTCCGAAGTAATACCAGCTGATAAAGCAGCATCCACCCGTAGATGGTTTGCAGGCGAGGTCTATTCAGCTTGCGTCTGCGCTTTTTCAGGTCCCAGTCGAGCTGTTTGGTCTGATTCTTGACGAACAACTGGGCTATCAGGTCTTCGGCGCCGTCGCAGCACGCCTCCCACAGCGCAGTTCGCTGCTGGGACAGGCCAGCGCTCTTGGATTGTCGGTAGGCGATGTCCTTGAGAGCCGACAGGTCGCTGGTTAGGTTTAACTTGATGCGACCGGGTATGAAAATATCTGTAAAAGCCATTCAACTCTCTAGTTGGCGGGAGTAGGCGGGCCTAATAAGTCCCTTCGCCTCTGGTCCGGATTGAAGCCAAGTTAACACTGGTCGGGTAGGGGAGCAAGCCATGCTCAAGGCCTTTCGTCAGCCGGCTAGTCGTCTTTTCCCGCAAAGTAGCCTTCCGTGTAGTCGAGTTGGGCGGCCCGCAGTATGCCGGACTGCAAGATTAGCGGGTTTTGAGAGGTCTCTCTGTCCAAAATGCTTCCTGTGAAGGACACAAAGGGCTGCAACCAGTCCGGGAAGTAACCGTCGGAGCCTGTGTTTTCACGCACCTCTTCGACGAATCTCCAAGACTCTAGCTGGCTGTTCTCGCGCATCTGGTCGATAAGCACCTCAAGTGTGGACTTGTATGTAGCTTCAAAAGCATTGTCCTGCTGCCTGTTATGTGCCATAGCTGTTTCCTAGACACTTCATGAATGGCCAGTCATTATGTTATCAAGTTTGCAAGATTGCAGGGTATCAATACATCTAGCTAATGACTTACCCGCTGCACGGGATGGAATAGACGCAAACCCACACTTGACCGAACCGCCGAACCGAACTATGATTTTGGAGCGGAAATTCTTGGACTAACTTCGCTGTAAAGTAAAGATGATCGAAATCTAATGCGGGAAACGAATACAAAAGTGGTCCATGGACCTTAGGGAATATATAAGGGATGTACCGGATTTTCCGCGGCCTGGAATCCTATTTAAGGATATTACCCCGCTTCTGAGCTCTCCGGCGGCCCTCAAGTACGCGATTGATTGGATGAGCGAGAAGTGTGCGGCGCTAAATCCTGACGCTTTAATTTGCGTTGAGGCCCGGGGGTTTCTATTTGCGGCTCCTGTGGCGTATCAACTGGGAATACCGTTGGTTCCTGTCAGGAAGATGGGTAAGTTACCATACGAAACCAATTCGGTGACGTATGATTTGGAATATGGCACAGATACTGTTGAGGTCCACGTGGATGCCATTTTCAAGGGGCAAAGGGTTGTCATAGTGGACGACCTTCTGGCCACGGGCGGCACCATGGCAGCCTCAGCGAAGCTCGTAGAGCAGACAGGCGGCGAGATTGCCGGACTATCAGTGCTGATAGAGCTATGTGAACTGAAGGGTAGGGCCCTTTTGGATGAATACGACTTAATTTCGCTGATCGAATACTGATCTCGATCAGACAAGAACAGGCAAATTTAACAAATCTCAATTCGACAGGGGGACTTTCAACGTGACCGAACAAAACATGGAAACACTTATCTCGTCCGTAGAGGATGCCGTAAAGTCAGCAGTGACTTTTTTTGAGGCCAATGCCGAATCCGAAAGCCGCATTGGACTGTGGACTCCTCGTGAATACCTCTGTCACATGATCTACTGGCACCAGGCGACCATCGAAGGTATGACATCGGTTGCGGCCGGTGGAGAAGCCCTTCAAATTCACTCATCCACGGACGAGATGAACGCTCGGGCAGTTGGACGCCAGGCGGGCAAGGATGTTGGCCAACTTCTCGAACTGGTTGCTCCCATCCAGGAGAGCCTGGTGAGCGCAGCGCGTGCATTGCCTGACGCCAACGCCGTAGTTCTCATTAATGGCAGCGGGTCAGAGATGTCAGGTGCGCAGCGGTTGGAGCGCATTGCCAGCCACTGGAATGAGCATATCCAGGAACTCCAGGCGTAGCTTCAGAGTCCGATATACTGAAGCCAGCTACATGCAAGAAATGTCGTGATTTAACTTTCATGTATGGGTTAATGTTCCGGAAACGTTTAAATTAACGTCAAGAATATTGACAAAAGCGCAACCCTTTGCCATTATGAAATCCAGTCGGCAAGCCTAATTCGCACTCAATGGGCCAGTCGCTGGATTTCTTTTTTGTTATCTAATGAACCGGCGGTGTTAACGGGTCGCCCCTTCTGTTGATGTCCTGTCTTCGGCCCCTGGTCCCCTCAGACCAAGAAGACAGGTTCTAGCGCTACATCCCCCTAACTACCAATTTTTCGCACTTGTTTGATTAATAGCCAGAACTAATATGCTGGTAGGGCAGGTATAATTAGAGTTCGGTGATAGAATTTCTGGGCATGGAACATGGAGGCTGTAATGGTTTATCGCGTTAACGTTAAGCAGATTAGTCGATTCTTTCAGGAAGTTGACATATTTCAGGGGTTGTCTGAATGACATTTGTCCAGGATCTCCTCGCTATGCGAAGAAGAGACATTTCAACCCGGTGAGCTTCTAACAACTCGCGATGACATAGGGGATAAGCTTTATGTGTTGCGAAGCGGACAGCTAAAAGTTAGCACAGGGTCTCGGGACTCGGATGTTGTCGTGCGCACTCTGCACGAAAAAGAGACCTTTCCGCTGGCCATTCTCATGGAGCCGCCAGCTCTCGTGACGACCAACGAGGCCATCACTGAAGTTGAGACCTACGTCATGCCCAGGGTGAGGCTTTTGGAGCTTTGCGAACTGGAAACCAGGATAGGTCTTCACATATTTAAGGCTAGCTTCGCGATACTTATGAGCAGGTACCGTTACACACTCTCCGAGCTAGCCGATTCTGTGAGTTCGGAAACGCGCATTAACCCGGCCTGGAAAGGCGCTGAGGTATAATCGCGCGAAACGCTTTTCAATTCGGCTTGGATTAATTGGCGATATAGGTTAGTCTTACGCCAATTCTTGAGACTAAGAAGAGTTTTGCCCTGAACGGATCGCCTTTTGGAGTATGGAGGTTTGTCATGACTATCATCACGCTGGGTGGACTTTCCGGCGGTGGAGCCAGGACCCTAGGGCCGGCGGTAGCACGAGCTATGGACGCCGATTACGTGGATAGGCTCATACTTGCAGACGTGGCCCGACATGTGGGCGCTACGGTGGAGGCTCTTCACCAACGCGAAGAGAGGCTGGCAACCAAAGGCGAGCGCCTTTCCCGACTGTTGCAGCGAATCCTTGAAAGGTCCGCTGTAACGGGAGCTGGTGGCGATCCGTATTTCGGACCAGGTGTAGCAGCTTTCCTGACTGAAGAATACGAGGATATTCCCCAGGCCACTATCACCAGAGGCCATGAGCTTGAGGACGATAAGTACATCGGAGGCGTCCAAAAAGTTCTCACGGAAATGGCCGAAGGCGGCAACGTTGTCTTTGTTGGTAGGGGGGCCTACGTTATCCTGAAGGACATGCCCAACGTCTTGCGAGTTGGCATTGAGGCCAACCTGGAAGATCGCATTGCAACCATCATGGACCGCGAACGGCTGGTCCATGACGAGGCTGCGGCGGTAATTGTGGAGCGGGATAATGCCAGGGGCTATTACTTCAAGAAATTCTTCGACATGGATCATCCAGACGATCCTTCTTTATTTCACTTCGTCATAAATACCAGTGAGGTAAACCAGGAGTATGCGGTGGATGTCATAGTGGATGCGTGCAAGGCCATGCAAGAAGGAAGGCTTGAACCCAAAAATAAGATTGGTTCAACGGCTTAGTCTGTATTTCCACCAACACCAGTGATATTTAATGGGGCGCGCATTCATGTGTGCCCCATGACTTTTCCGTGCCCGTATTGGCCCCTTCTTAAGCTCCTTAGCTTTTGTCCCACAATACGGTGCTGCTTGCGCTAGCCATTAGCCTTGGCTACAATATGCAAATTAAATTTCAGGCAGCCTGCCTACCCATATCTGTTCATTTGCCCACGCCGTGATAATCCGTAGCAAGTCAGTATTTAGTCGCAACGGACAACGAGTGTTACTTTCTATATGGCAGGTGATTTCTGACAGGCATATCAAGAAGGAGACTATATGCCATTACTTGAAGTAAAAGACCTGGCAACGCATTTCTTCACCCAAGAGGGCATCGTGAAGGCCGTCGATGGCATTTCGTATGAACTCGCAGAGGGTGAGGTCTTGGGCGTTGTTGGCGAGAGTGGCTGCGGCAAGAGCGTAGGTGCACTCTCGGTAATGCGTCTCGTGGCCGACCCACCGGGCCGAACCGTCCGAGGCGAAGTCATCTTTGAGGGCGAGGACCTGCTAAAGCTAGACGACTCAGAGATGCGCAAGGTCCGCGGTAATAAGATATCCATGGTTTTCCAGGAGCCCATGACGTCGCTCAATCCTGTGCTTACCATTGGCAAGCAGCTGACGGAGACCGCCGAGTTGCATCTGGGTATGAACAAGCAACAGGCGATTGACCACGCGGCGGAGCTTCTGGAACGAGTAGGCATACCGGACGCAGCAAACAGGCTAGACGACTACCCTCACCAGTTTAGTGGTGGCATGCGCCAGAGGGTGATGATTGCCATAGCCATCAGTTGCAATCCAAGGCTGATCATAGCTGACGAGCCGACTACGGCACTTGATGTCACGATTCAGGCGCAAATTCTGGAGCTCATGCAGGAGCTAGCCGTGGAATTCGGAACTGCCCTGATTATCATTACGCATAATCTTGGTGTGGTAGCCAGGTATGCTCACAGGGTAATGGTCATGTATGCCGGTAAGATCATTGAAACCGGTAGTGCAGAAGAAATTTACCATAATCCCAGGCACCCTTACACAATCGGTCTTCTGGCTTCTGTGCCGCGCCTGGACGAGGCTCAAAGGACAAGGCTTCAGGCGATTGAGGGTTTGCCACCGAACTTAGTCAACATGCCCGTAGGCTGTGCATTCGCTGCTCGTTGTGCGTATGCCAACCAGAAATGTTTGGATGAGCAGCCCAGCCTGATGAACTTCTCGGAAAAGCACAGCACCGCGTGTTGGAGATTCGCGGAACTGCCTGAATTGACGAAAGTATCTAGTTAGCAGTTAACGGCGGAAGGGGACATGTAGATGGTAGAAACTCAAAGCCAAAGTGGGGCGCGCGTCGTTAACGATAACGAAATCCTGCTCGAGGTCAGGAACCTAAAAAAGTACTTCCCTGTGACATCCGGGGTGATTTTTCAGCACAAGATCGCGGATGTGAAAGCGGTTGATGATGTCAGCTTCTTTATTCGCAAGGGCGAGACGCTAGGTCTGGTAGGTGAGAGCGGTTGTGGCAAGACGACTACTGGGCGCTGCATCCTCCAGCTACACGAGCCTACCGAAGGGCAGATCTTTTTCGAGGGCCAGGATCTTAATACGCTAAGCGGTAAGCAAATGCGCGAGATGCGTAAGAAGATCCAGGTAATTTTCCAGGACCCGTACGGTTCCCTCAATCCGCGCATGACCTGCGGTGACATCGTAGGCGAGCCTCTGGTGGTACATAAGCTAACTTCGAGCAAATCTGAGCTGCGGGACAAGGTTTCGGACCTGTTGCAGACGGTGGGGTTGAACCCCTACATGGCGGACCGTTATCCTCATGAGTTCAGTGGTGGCCAGCGTCAACGTATCGGCATTGCCCGTGCTTTGGCAGTGAACCCGAGCTTCATTGTTTGTGACGAACCTGTGTCGGCACTAGATGTGTCCATTCAAGCTCAGGTTATCAACTTGCTTGAGGAATTGCAGGAAAAGTTCGACCTGACTTACCTGTTCATTGCTCACGATTTATCCGTAGTTAGGCACATAAGCGACCGTATCGCAGTGATGTACCTTGGACATATTGTCGAGGTAGCCAGCCGCACTGAGCTGTACGAAAATCCTCTTCACCCATACACAAAGGCTCTTCTTTCAGCAGTGCCGATCCCCGACCCTGTGATTGAGTCGCAGAGGGAGCGCATAATTCTGACGGGTGATGTTCCCAGCCCAATGAACCCGCCAGAGGGCTGTGTATTCCATACTCGCTGTCCGATCATGTCGGATGAGTGCAGGGTAGAGGTGCCCGAGCTTCGGGAGGTCAGTCCCGATCACTGGGTGTCATGTCTCAAGGTCGACAATTACGCAATCTCAAGAGCCTAGGGACTAATATAGGTAGGAATACAAAAGAGAAGGGCGACCTGGTTAGATGGGTCGCCCTTCTCTTATTTTACGAGTTTTGAATTGTTACACGGCGTGACTAGCTAGCTGCCAGTTGCTGCGCTTCCTCTTCCTTGCGTACTCTTTCGCGTCGGCGCTTCTCGCGCTCCCAGCCGCTCAGCGGAGGCTTGCCCGTGCCGATCTGCTTGTGCGTATAGCGGTCTTCCATGAAGGTCTTGCCCAGATGGGCTTCTACCTCTGCCAATACATCAACAGGAACGCTAGCCTTGCGCCAACCGCACGTGATGCACATTGGGCTGTCAGCGATGGGCGTACCATAGTCGATTATGGCGCCACCACAACGCTGGCAAGCGTCTAGTTCAATCATTTCCTCGTTCATGTTCCAATCCCCTTGGTCCGCGGTATAAATTTTCTAAGACTTGGATGTGGAAGGCAGGCCATGGTTCCACCTCGTGTCGCGCTATCGTAAAGCGCAAAGGTCTTATCAAAAGTATGGACGTATGTATTTAAAGCTGAAACGCTATTTGGTTGCACCACGCAGCCTCCCCGGAAACGTTTAGGCTTCAGACTAAGCAGCGAGATATTCCTCAGCACACCAGCTTCTAGCCAGCCTAATTAGCTGCTCTATCATCTCCGGAACCGTAAACGCGTCGTCGTTGGCCAGCTGCAACTGCTCCAGCGTCAGGTCGTACGCTTCCTGAAGCTCTGCGGCAAAGCGCCCGGTGCCTTTCATGCCCAGCACGTGGGTGTTGAACCTGGTAAGCGGTAAGGCTATGCCTTCGTCCTTCGCCATCCATCCCATCAGGCAATGGTTGGTGGGCGTAACGTCGTCTCGTGTGTAATAGCCGGAGCACAGCTCATGCTTGTGCCGCTCCAGCAATGCTATAAGTTGTGGCAAGAAAGGCATTCTGGTCATACGCGCCATTCGTTAATTCCTTTCCGAAATGCGCCATGTTCTCTCAGAGATGATGCGAATGTGTAGGACGCCATCAATCAGGCGAGATTGCGCAAAAACTATTGCCCGATAAATCGACGGCTGACCTGCTTTGGGCATGGGCATGGGCATTCGCTCTTATCAATTAACCTTACGGCCATAGGTCGGCTGTAACCTGGCGGCACACTCACAATTCGCTGACATTTTTGCGCCTCTGGAACACTTATTGGAAAATATTTCGGACGCTTGGGTTGCATGCCTACCGACTTCACGCGGCAATTGTGATACATTAAGCGGAAGAAAATTACGACGCGGTCCTGAAGGCATCAGTTCTTTACAGGCCACGCATTGAGGGGTGAAACCATGGTTGATTACCAGCCAAACCAGGTGCTGGTTAACGAGGAATTCGACGTTATCGGCAAGCGACCCATTCGGCATGACGGTCTGGACAAAGTGACTGGCCGAGCACGCTATGGCGCTGATGTTCATATGTCCGGAATGCTGTTTGGCAAGGTACTCCGAAGCCCGCATCCGCACGCCGTCATTAAGTCCATCGACTATAGCCGCGCAATAGCTCTTCCTGGTGTCAAAGCCGTCATTACGGCAGCGGATTTCCCGGAGAGTTCCGCCGAGTTCGTGGACCAGGAAGAGGGCGCTGCCACTAACTTTGGCTTCTACAGCCGCAACATAATGGCGAGAGAGAAGGCCCTATACAAGGGCCACGCTGTTGCTGCATTGGCTGCTACGGACCAGCATCTGGCCGAGCAGGCGCTGGCCCTTATCGATGTGGAATACGAGATTCTTCCCCCTGTAATGAATGCTTTTGACGCTATGAAGTCGGACGCTCCGATTCTCCACGATCGGCTGCTCACCATGACCAGCCCGTCATTCAGGGCAGGCGCGTGGGGTGACGCTCAGAAGCCCACCAACGTGTCCAACCATTTCGAGTTCCGATCAGGGGACATAGACGAGGGCTTCGGCCAGGCGGACGTGATAGTTGAGCGTGAGTATCACACCAAGGCCGTTCACCAGGGATACATTGAGCCGCAGGCATCCACGGCTTTCTGGGGTGCCGACGACTATGTGACCATCTGGTGCAGCACCCAGCAACTCTTCGCCTTCCGCGACCACACTTCCATAGTGCTGGGTGTCCCGGTTTCCCGACTCAAAGTCATCCCCATGGAGATCGGTGGCGGCTTTGGCGGTAAGGGAATGAGCGGCCTTTACCTGGAGCCGCTGGTGGCCATGCTTTCGAAGAAGGCCGCAGCTCCGGTCAAGGTTAACCTGACTCGCCCAGAGGTGTTCGAGGGCACGGGGCCTACATCGGCTACCCATATCAAGGTAAAGATAGGCGCTTCTAAGGACGGGAAGATCACGGGAGTAAAGGCAGAGCTAGTCTACGAGGCAGGCGCATTCCCAGGCTCACCTGTGCCGACTGGTTGCCGCACGATGTTCGCTGCTTACACCATCTCCAACGCCCTAATAGAGGGATACGATGTGGTCGTAAATACGCAGAAGTCATCTGCTTACAGGGCGCCAGGTTCACCAGCCGCCGCCTACGCCGCAGAGTCAGCCATAGATGAGCTGGCAGAAAAGCTTGGCATCGACCCAATTGAGATTCGGCTGATAAACGGCGCGAAAGAGGGATCACGTCAGCCCACAGGGCCGGTTTTTAACAAGATTGGTAACATCGAGACCCTGGAGGCTGGCAAGAGCCATGCCCATTACAACACCTCCTTGGACGAGCCTGCGAAGGGAAAGCTTCGCGGAAGGGGCGTCGCCAGCGGGGCCTGGTTCAACGGCAGCGGCCCATCCAGCGCTGTGGCCAGCGTTAACCCGGACGGAACGGTAAGCCTCATCGAGGGCTCACCGGACATCGGTGGAAGCCGGGTCGTAATGGCTCAGCACGTCGCTGAGGTTCTGGGAATCCCTGTAGAGACGATCAAGCCAGCAGTGGTGGATACGGACTCCATAGGCTACTGCTCGGGCGCTGGCGGAAGCGGCGTCACGTTCAAGACGGGTAGGGCGTGCTACGAGGCGGCCCAGGATGTGAAGCGACAGGTGATTGAGCGAGCCGCCTTCATATGGGAAGTGGAGCCCGGCGACGTGGAGTATGACAACGGCACGATTCGCCACAAATCAGACAGCGAGCTCAGTATCACGTTCCAAGCTCTTGCTCCCAGGTTGAACGGCACTGGCGGGCCTATCGTTGGCCGCGCTACCGTAAACCCTGGCGGAGTCGGCAACGCTTTTGCGCTGCACATGGTTGATGTCGAGGTGGACGCCGAAACTGGCAAGGTAGAGATCCTCCGCTTCACCGCTGTCCAAGATGTCGGAAAGGCCATTCACCCTAGTTATGTGGAGGGCCAGTTGCAGGGTGGTGCAGTACAAGGCATCGGCTGGGCGCTGAACGAAGAGTACTTCTTCAACGACAAGGGCACACTCATGAATACGTCGTTCCTGGACTACCGTATGCCTACTTCCCTGGACCTGCCGATGATCGACACCGTCATAGTGGAAGTGGCCAACCCGGGTCACCCATTTGGAGTGCGCGGAGTAGGGGAGGCTTGTATTGTGCCAACCATGGGTGCGGTTTCCAACGCTATATCCCACGCCATCGGTGTCCGAATGACGGAGCTGCCCATGACGCCTGCCAAGATTGTGGCTGCCATGGCTAGCAAATAATTCGACCGACAACGTATTAGAAATCCATATAAGGGACGTCCAACTGGGCGTCCCTTATTTTTTGCTCTTCGCCAGTTGACACCGCCTACCGCTCGTTAGTACCCTTCCTCCACTACGCAAGCCCGCCGTGCGCGGGCTACATGAGGAGGAAACAAATGGCTTTAGAAGGATTAACTTCGCAGACTATTCAAATAGCGGGCAACAACGGAGATATGATCGACGCATACGTTGCGCAGCCTCTCGGTGATGGCCCCTTCCCAGGTATGTTCGTGATTCATCACATGCCTGGTTGGGATGAGTGGACCAGAGAAGTAGTGAACAAGTTTGCTCTACATGGTTACCTAGTTGTATCCCCTAACTTGCATCACAGGATGGGGCCCGGCGCGCTTGACGACGTGATGGCGGCGGTTCGCACATCTGGTGGCATGGATGACGCCCAGGTTATTGGTGATATGAACGGTGGTATTGCCTACCTGCGGTCACTCTCCAACCACAACGGCAAGGTCGGCTGCATTGGCTTCTGCTCCGGTGGACGCCAGGCCTACATGGCAGCTGCAAAGGCCACTGGTCTGGATGCAGCGGTAGACTGCTGGGGCGGCAACGTCGTGATGGCAGCGGACGCCCTGAACGATAAGCAGCCAGTGGCTCCTATCGATATGACATCTGAGATCAAAGTACCTCTGTTGGGTATCTTTGGTAACGAAGATCAAGCGCCTACGCCCGAGCAGGTGGACCAGAGCGAAGAGGCCCTGAAGGCTGCCGGCAAGGACTATGAGTTCCATCGCTACGACGGCGCAGGCCACGGATTCTTCGCGGCCCACAGGCCTAGCTATCGCGTTGAGCAGACGTTGGACGCTTATCAGAAGGTGTTCGCATTCCTAGGCAAGCGCCTTTCGTAAACGGCCTGTACATCTTGCAATCATGATTAATTGATTGGGAAATAGCTGGTTCGTACCACGTTTTTCTAACGGCATATTCAGGAGATGAAAAATATGTGCAATTACATGCTAGAGACGGCCAAGATTACCGGCAGTGGTAAGGCCCCAAAGGGCTGGATACCGTTGACGGAGGCCCGTGTCTACTTCGACCATCCATTTCACACGATGGCTGACCACACCGTGAACATCGACTTTGTTGATGAGAACCAAGGTGTTGATGCTCGTGTGGCAGTGGAGCTAACAGCGGATTCGGCCCGCGCCCTTATCGAGAAGCTGGAGGCCGCACTAAAGTTCGGCGAAGAAGCGAAACTAGTCTAGTTGGGATTTACTACCCCCTCTCTA
>Ga0209403_10001156_pt1 | contig 35147 bp, 25 predicted proteins | sample ArcticOcean_MG_C_8_FD_187440 | JGI IMG/M metagenome (GOLD analysis project Ga0209403, IMG submission 187440) | Marine microbial communities from western Arctic Ocean - ArcticOcean_MG_CB11_86 (SPAdes) (version 2) | ecosystem: Environmental > Aquatic > Marine > Oceanic | place: Arctic Ocean...
GCGGCCTGGCCGCTGAACAGCACCAGCAGGGGACGGTCGCGGAGCTGGAGTTCTTTGAACGGCGAATTCGGCCACTGTTGATTGAGAATTGCATCCGCTGCCACGGTCCAGACAGGCAGGAGGGCGATTTACGCCTGGATCGCCGTGCTGGGCTTGTGGCTGGTGGCAGTCGCGGGTCGGCGATCGAGATCGATAACCTGCCAGCCAGCCTGTTGCTGACTGCCGTGCGCCGCAGCGGCGAATTGAAGATGCCGCCCGACGAGCCCTTATCCAAGTCCCAGATTCAGCAACTTGAAAAGTGGATCGCAGCCGGTGCGGCCTGGCCAGCACAGCCGTTGCTGGTGCCTGCGGCGCTGGCAGACCACTGGGCATTCCGGCCTGTCGTTGCTCCCGCGATACCTCGTCGCCAGCCCGGCAGCTGGTCCCTGAACCCGCTTGATAGCTTCATTGAAGACCGCCTGCGGCGAGCCGGACTGACTCCCAGCGAACCGGCCGACCGCCGCACACTGATCCGCCGCCTGTACCTGGACGTCACGGGCTTACCACCCTCACCGGCCGAGATCGACCAGTTTCTCGGCGACCAAGCTGCCGATGCCTACCAGCAACTGGTGGACCGCCTGCTGGCAGCTCCCCAGCTGGGTGAACGCTGGGCACGCCACTGGCTGGATGTGGCCCGCTATGCCGACAACAAGGGATACGTCTTCTTCGAGGACAAGAACTATCCCTGGGCCTACGCCTACCGGGACTACGTGGTCGAGGCGCTGAACCACGATCTTCCCTATGACCAGTTTATTCTGCAGCAGCTGGCGGCCGACCAGCTGCCCAATGGAGATGATCGTGATCTCCGCGCGATGGGCTTCCTGACCGTCGGCCCCCACTTTATGAACAACGCCCATGATATTGTTGATGACCAGATTGATGTCATCACGCGAGGACTGATGGGAGTCACCGTCAGCTGTGCCCGCTGCCATGACCACAAGTACGATCCAATCCCGACCGCAGACTATTACGCACTTTATGGTGTCCTGCGCAGCAGCCATGAGCCGTTACTGCCGCCGCTCTATGAGCCGCCGGCCGATACCGAGGAGTACCGCGCGTTTGCAACTGGCATGGCCGAGCGGGAAAAGCAGCTGGATGACTACATTCGAGAAAAACACGCTGCCCTGGTCGAGGACGCTCGCAGCCGAATCGCTGCCTACCTGATGGCAGCCTACGGGCGACGCAACCAGCCCCCCACCGACGACTTTATGTTGCTGACCGATACCGACGACATCAACCCCACCATGGTGCTGCGATACCAGGTCTACCTGGAGGAGCACCAGCAGCAGGATGACCCGGTCTGGAGTGCCTGGCATCGATACGCGGCAATTCCTGATCAGCAGTTTGAGCAGAGAGCACCAGCTGTCTGGCAATCGATGTTTGGACCTGGCGGCACACCACCCGCCCAGCTGAACCGCCTGGTCCAGGCCAGCTTATCGAGCGGACCTCCTGATTCCATGCAGCAGGTAGCAGAGGCATACGCCGGGGTGCTCAAGCAGGTCGAGAGTCGCTGGCAGGAGATTGTGGCTGGCCAGCAGGGAGCTGATCCAGCCTCAACAGATCTGCTCGATGAGGATCAAAGAGAGTTACATCTCGAATTGCATGGACCCCGGGCGGCGGCCAGCGTGCCATTGGTCTTCGGTTGGGGACTGCTGGCCCTGTTTCCCGATCGCGGTACTCAGGAAGAGCTCAAGAAGCGGATGAAAGAAGTGGAAACGTGGAGCGTCAAGACCGCCGGCGCGCCACCCAGAGCGATGACACTTGAGGAGAACGAGGTACCTTTCCAGGCACGTGTTTTCCTCCGCGGGAATCCCCACCGACTGGGTGAGGACGTGCCGCCGCGGTTCCTGCATCTCCTGCCGGGTGAGCCGATTGAGCTGGCAGGGCAGGGGAGCCGCTTGCAACTGGCCCGTGCCATCGCCACTGCGAAGAATCCGCTCACGGCACGAGTGATCGTGAACCGTATCTGGACCCAGTACTTTGGCAAGGGCCTGGTGACGACACCCAGCGACTTTGGCCTCCGCAGCGATCCTCCCTCCCACCCAGACCTGCTGGATTTCCTGGCGGACCGGCTGTTTGCCGAGGGTCCCAGGCGAGGTTCCCTAAAGTCGATTCATCGCATCATTCTGACCAGCGCTACCTACCAGCAGGCCAGCCTGGATCGGCTGAAGTGTGAGCAGCGAGATCCGGAAAACCGGCTGCTTTGGAAAATGAACCGGCTGAGATTGGAATACGAGCCACTGCGGGATTCGCTGCTGGCGGTCACTGGCCAGCTTGACCTGTCGATCGGCGGTCCGCCGGTCAACCAGCTCACGGACAGCTGGAATGGCCGCCGCAGCCTGTACGGTTTTATCGACCGCATGGACCCGGCGCCGCTGCTGACTACCTTCGATGTCCCCAACCCGGTGGCCTCCAGTGCCCAGCGGTCAGAGACGACCGTGACGCCGCAGGCACTTTACCTGATGAACCATCCATTTACCCGCGAGGTGGCGGCCAGGACTCTTGCTCGGCCCGAACTGCAGGCAGCGGAGGGACCAGCGGATCGAGTTGCACTGCTATTCCAACTGATCCTTGGGAGACTGCCGGCCGCAGGCGAACTTCAGCTGGCCCTCGATTACCTCGGCGATGCAACCAACGACAGTCGCTGGCTACACTATGTACAGATGCTATTAATGACCAACGAGTTTGCCTTTCGGGACTAAAGGGAGTCTCCTGCAGGCAGCAGGTCAGAAGCGAGTGGGAAACCATGATTGACGATTACCAGGACGAAGCACACAGGCCGATCGACCGGCGGCAGCTACTGGCTCGCTGCGGTATGGGACTGCCGCTGTTAGGCCTGGCGGCCATGGAGCAGGAGGCCAGTGGGGCTGAAACCAGCCCGCTGGCGCCACGCAGCCCGCACTTTCCGGCCACTGCAAAGCATGTCGTTCACCTTTTCATGAACGGTGGCCCGTCGCATGTGGATACGTTTGATCCCAAGCCGGAACTGACCAGGCAGCATGGTAAATCCCTGCCGGCGAGGAACCTCAGGACCGAGCGCAAGACGGCCGGAGCACTGGGCAGTCCATTCAGTTTTCGCCGGTATGGTGAATCGGGTATTGAAGTCAGTGAGTTGTTTTCCAGGACCGCGCAGCACGTTGATCAGATGGCAGTCATCCGCTCGATGCATGCTGAGGTCCCCAACCACGAACCGTCGCTGATGCTGATGAATTGCGGCCACTCGCGACTGCCACGGCCCAGCTTCGGATCCTGGGTCAGCTATGGGCTGGGCAGCGAGAACAATAACCTGCCGGGGTTTATTGCCATGTGTCCCGGTGGTTATCCAATCGTGGCCACTCGAAACTGGCGCAGCTCATTTCTGCCAGGGGCCTATCAAGGAACTTACCTGGACACAAAGAACACTGAAGTCGAAAAGCTGATCCAGAATATTCGCAATCATCAACTGGGGCTGACCGAGCAGCGGCAACAGCTTGATCTGCTGGCCAGCATGAACGCCCGCCATCGTCGTGGCCGCGAGCTGGATGGTCGGCTGGAAGCGAGGATCCAGTCATTTGAGCTGGCCTTTCGTATGCAAACTGAGGCCACGGATGCCTTTGACCTGGCCCGTGAAACGCAGGCGACACGGGATATGTATGGTGATGGCATCCACGGTCGGCAGCTGCTGATCACGAGGAGGCTGATTGAGCGTGGTGTGCGCTTTGTGCAGGTCTGGTCGGGAGCTGGCCAGCCCTGGGACAATCACAATGACCTGGAGAAACAACATCGCACGCTGGCTGCTGCCTGGGATGGCCCAATTGCAGCTTTCCTGGCGGACCTGAAACAGCGAGGAATGCTGGACTCGACACTTGTCCTCTGGGGTGGCGAATTTGGCCGTACACCGGTGGCTGAATTGCCGGCACTCAATGGTCGTGACCATAACCACTATGGCTTCAGCTGCTGGCTGGCAGGTGGGGGAGTGAAGGGAGGCACGGTCTACGGGTCGACCGATGAATTTGGTTTTCGGGCGGAAGAAAATCCAGTTCACGTGCACGATCTGCATGCCACCATGCTGCACTTGCTGGGGATCGATCACCAACGTTTGACCTATCGGTATGCTGGCCGCGATTTCCGCTTGACCGATGTGGCTGGCAACGTGATTCGAGACTTGATCGCCTGAATTCCGTCGGCCTGCTGACCTGGGGTGATGGTTTTTGTTGCTCAGGCGGTTTTTCTTGTTGGCCCGGCACTTTATGGTGGTAGCTGATTCGTTGCCGTGCTGGCGATTCAGAGAGAACAGAGGAAAACAACTGTGCGAAGCTTCCTGCTACTTGCTGTAGTTATGCTGCTTGCTGCCCTCGGCACGCAGGCCTCCGCCGCGCCACCCAACATCGTGCTGATCATGGCCGATGACATGGGCTATGGCGATCCACGCTGCTACAACGCAGGTTCCAAAATACCGACACCCAATATCGATCGGCTGGCCCGCCAGGGGATGCGGTTCAGCGACGCTCATTCTCCCGCCTCGGTCTGCGTACCGACTCGCTATGGCTTGCTTACCGGGCGATATCCATTTCGCAGCGAGCGTTCGGAACGGATAGAAAGCCGGATTGAGCCCGGCCGCATGACAATTGCTTCGATGTTATCGGCAGGGGGATATTACACCGCCTGCCTGGGAAAATGGCACCAGGGTTTTGACGGCGGCAAGGTGAGGCAGGACTACCAGCAGCCAATACCGGGCGGCCCGGTGGATCGTGGCTTTGACGAGTTCTATGGCATCCCTGCCTCGCTCGATATTCCACCCTACTACTGGATTGAGAACGACCGCTGCGTGGCAGCACCCAGTGAGACCATTGAGGACAACTTCAGCGAAGGCTGGACGAAGATCCAGGGTGCCTTCTGGCGAGCCGGGAACATTGCTCCGCGCTTCCGCCACGTCGACGTGCTGCCGCAATTGCGCAGCCACGCAGTCGACTTCATCAAGCAACAGCGCAAGGAAAGTCGCCAACGGCCTTTCTTCCTGTATGTTGCCCTGCCCGCTCCACATACACCCTGGCTGCCGACGCGGCGCTACCAGGGAAAAAGTGGGGCAGATGAGTACGGTGACTTTACCTTCCAGGTCGACAGCCTCGTCGGCGAACTGCTCGATACGCTCAAGGACCAGGGGCATTACGATAATACGCTGGTGATCTTTACCAGCGACAATGGCCCCGTCTGGTATCCAGCGGATGTTGAGAAATATGACCATGCCGCTTGCGGGCCCTTGCGAGGCATGAAGGGTGATGCCTGGGAAGGGGGTCATCGGATGCCCTTCGTCGTCCGTTGGCCCGGCACGGTGCGCGCTGGCAGTGTCTGTAACCAGTTGATTTGCCATACCGACCTGATGGCGACCCTGGCCGACGCGTTGATGATCGAGTTGCCCGATAACGCCGGCGAAGACAGTGTCAGCTTTCTTCCGCTGCTGATGGAAGCGAGTCAAAATGACTCCGCTCGCACGACCCTCGTCTCGCAGTCGTCGGGACGAGTTCTGACTGTGCGGGATGGGACCTGGAAGCTGATTCCCCAGCTTGGCAGCGGTGGCTTCTCCCAGCCGCGACGAGAAAAGCCGACCGAGGGTGGTCCGCAAGGTCAGCTGTATCGGCTCGATACCGACCTCGGCGAAACGAAGAATCTCTGGCTGGAGAATCCGCAGCAGGTCGAGAAGATGACCCGCCTGCTGGAACAGATCCGTGCCGGCAACTGAGATAAAAAAGGACAAGGGGCTGTTTCTTTCCCGCGAAGGAATGAAACAACCCCTTGCCTGATTGCCCCGGTGCGATGGGCACGGCGACAGTTCGCACCGGTGCAGCTCTCTTCTCGGGGTTCCGGCCCCTCTCTTCTTACCACCCGAATCGCACGCTGTAGTTGCGACCCGAGATACCGAAGCTGCGGTAAGGTGTGAAGTAACCACTGCGGTGCGCCGACCGATGATTCAACTGATCGTGGAATGCATCGTGCTCCAGGTTGTCGTGCAAGCGGTCATGGCTGCGGTGAGTCATCGGGTAGCGATGAGCGTCCCGGTGATACAACTGCCGGTGGAAGCCGTTGTGCCGCAGGTCATCGTGGAAGTTTCCGTGTCGGGCATTGGAACTGGCACGATGAGGCTGGAAAGAGAATCCCCCGATCGAGAAGCGGAAGTCCTCCGCACTCGAAGTTGTGCTTCCCATCAACATAATTGCCACTCCTAATCCACAGATCGCTATTAAACGTGCCATCATCGTCTCCTTTCCAAATAAACCTCTCAGGTCCGTTGCAGGCGGTTGCTGGCATCGTTCCAACTCCCGACTGCTGACACATAGATAGAGCAATGAGCGTGCCAATCAGAACGGCGTTGTGTGGAAATCACTGCTATTCAAGTCGCAAAAGCCGGCCGGCATTTTTCTGGCCAGTTTTCTGCCTGTGCCAATTGTTGTCATTCTGATGTCAGACCGTGTGAATCCGATGACGGGTCACTTATAAAGGAAACCGCAATCACGGTTTTGACTCCCGATGAGGAGAGAAGACGATGAAATTCCCTGCAGTGAGTGTTTTTTGCCTCGTTTTCCCTTTCTGTCTGCCCCTGGCTGTCAGGGCAGCAGATCCACCACGAGAGATCGGTTCACGGCTGGAATTGCTGGCGGACGACTACCTGGTCGAGAAACTGAGCGGTGACGCCGTCCAGAAAATGCATCAGCCCAAGCCTCACGAGGTCGTGCTGGTGACTGACAAGCCGTGGGAAGGAAACACCTGCGCTTACTACACCATCTTTCAGGACGGTGACCTCTACCGGATGTACTATCGCGGCTCTCACGTTGACGAGGTCGCCAAAAAGGCGACCCACCGTGAGGTTGCCTGCTATGCAGAAAGCACGGATGGGATTCACTGGAAGAGACCCAACCTGGGGCTGTTTGAATTCGCTGGCTCGAAGGACAACAACATTGTCTGGGATGGGATCGGCACGCACTGCTTCACGCCCTTCAAGGACGAGAACCCGGATTGTGCCGCAGACGCGCGTTACAAGGCCGTGGCCCGTGGCCGGCCAGTCGGCAAGAAAGGCCTGTATGCCTTCAAGTCGCCCGACGCGATCCACTGGTCGCTGATCGAGAATGAACCGGTCATCACGACAGGGGCTTTTGATTCTCAGAACCTGGCATTCTGGGATCCGGTTCGAAAGCTTTACGTCAGCTATCACCGCAATTTTGTCGACGGTGTACGAGCCATCATGACCTGCACGTCCGAGGACTTTGTTGACTGGAACGAACCGGTCTACCTGAAGTACGGTGATGCACCAGATGAACATCTCTATACCAATGCGATCATGCCTTACCAGCGAGCACCGCATATCAAGATTGGTTTTCCCACGCGTTACCTGCCGACGCAGGCCAGCCGCGTGGAGCCGGTCCTGATGACCAGTCACGACGGATTGAATTTTCATCGCTGGAGCGAAGCACTGGTGCCGGAGGAGGCACCGATGGATCGAGGTGGAAATCGCAGTAACTATATGGCGCGTGGACTGCTGTCACTGCCCCACAGCGACCGTGAGCTGTCGGTTTATGCGACCGAGGCGTACTACACCGGTCCGGACAGCCGGGTCCGACGATTCTCATTCCGCCTGGACGGATTCGTATCGATACGGGCTGGAGACACGGGCGGACGTTTGCTGACACGCCCGCTGACCTTTGCGGGATCCCAGCTGGTATTGAATCACGTGACCGCAGCGAAGGGCCAGCTACGGGTGGAAGTGCAGTCGCTTGAGGGCCAACCACTGGAAGGATTGTCACTCCAGGACTGCCGACCCCTGCAGGGAGATTCACTGGAACAGGAAGTGCGCTGGAAGCAGGGATCGCTCAAGAGTGTGGCAGGAAAGCCGGTGCGGTTATTGTTTGAGCTGCAGCAGTCAGATCTTTACTCGCTGCAATTTCGTCGCTAAGTGCCACCAGCTCTGTCAGCACGAAAGCGTGGCAGGATAGACCTTTCATCGTCGAGCAATGTGGGATGGTAGAAATTGAACGCGGCGTCGCCCGCCTGGCCCCAGGGACCGACCTGGTAGCGGGTAGCACGGCCAGTTTCCAGCTGGTCTACCAGGCCACGGCGCCGATAGCGGTCGGCGGCGGCATTCGCATTTCAACCGATTCGGATACCGATTGGGGAATCCCGCAATTCGACGATCCGAGCGCCGCCGAGTACATGACGGCGGCAGCGCCCGAGGGTGTCGGCCTGTCGTTGCTGACCGTTGGCTCGCGGGGGGTGCAGTTGAAGCTGCACGGGCGGCCGCTCCAGCCTGGCGACGAACTGACCGTCTGCTGGGGCGACCAGTCGCAGGGCGGTCCGGGCAGCCGCGTTCAGACTTTCGCAGAAGATGACCGTTTCTTCACCGTGGATGTGGACCTGTCTGGTAATGCCGAGTGGCAGCCAGTTGCGGATGCCCCACGGCTGGCTGTTGTCGCTGCAGAGGCGGCGGCCATCAAGCTGGTCGCCCCTTCGATGGTCACGCTGGGCCAGCCATTTCGGTTGATTGTGAAGGTCGAGGACGCCTGGGGGAATCCAGCCTCGTCGTTCGCAGGGCAGATACAGTTGTCGAGCCAGCTGATCGCCTTCGGGCCGGTGCTGGACATGACGGCCGGCGACCAGGGTGTCCGTCACCTGGAAGGAGTGCTCGCCAACGATATTGGCGTCGATCGAGTGACCGCGAGGTGCCATTACCTCGAACTTTCAGCGATCAGCAACCCGATCGAGGTGACCGAAACGGCACGCCAGCACCAGCTCTTCTGGGCAGATCCACATGGCGGTCAGGTTGTCCTGAACAGCAAGATTGCCACCTTTTTCACGTATGCCCGTGATGTCGCTGGCCTGCAGTTTGTTGGTTACCAGCGCAATGCAGATGCCATATCGGTGGAAGACTGGCGGGTCCAGCAGGCGGATGAACATCGCTTGCTGGAGCCCGGGCGATTTGTCCCGATCCCCGGTTTCGAATGGTCTGGGCGGACAAGCCAGGGTGGCCACCACAACGTCTACTTTCGACATCACGACCAGGCGGTTCGGCGTAACCGGCCGGTCGAGGTTCCCGAGTCGTTCGATGCGGCCACGGAGTTGGAGACCTCACGGGACCTGTTCGATGCCTACCGCGGCCAGCAGGTGATTATCACACCGCATGTTGGCGGCGAGCATTCGGACATCGACCAGCATGACCCAACACTTGAACCGGCTGTGGAAATCGTCTCCACGCATGGCACCTTCGAATGGATGCTGGAAGATGCAATCCAGCGTGGATATCAGCTGGGCTTCCTGGGTGGTAGCGATTGTTACACGGCACGGCCGGGTGACGACCGTCCAGGCCACCAGCTACGGCGATACAGCAAGAGTGGCGTGACGGGGATCTACTGCCAGGACGTCACGCTGGATGGTTTCTTCGAAGCGATGCGGGCGCGGCGGGTCTTCGCCACAAGCGGTCCGCGGATGATCGTCTCGATCGAATCGGACGGTCACTGGATGGGAGAGAGTTTTACCAGCACGCTGCCGCCCTCATTCACTGGCCGGGTGGAAGGGGTCGGGCCGCTGGAATCGGTCCAGCTGTATCGGGGACTCGAACCGCACTATGAATGTCCGCTGATAAACGGTCGCGATCAGAAGAAAGTTCGACTGTTGTGGCGGGGAGTGAGTCGCAAGACCAGCTATGCCGGCGTGGTCTGGGATGGCTGCCTGAAGGTCAAGAATGCCCGCATCCTCTCGCTTGAAAAGATTCGCTTCGAGAGTCCTCGTTCGCATATCCGTGAGCAGACAGAGCACTCCATCGAGTGGACCGCCTGGGGATGTGGTTACCCGATGGGACTGGTGCTGGAACTGAATGATCCGGCGGCGGCGGAGATCGAGCTGGCAGTGCGCAGCCGGGTACTTACCGGGCCAGGTTATGGCGGACACGGGGAAGATGGACCGCGGCGAGTGTCGCTGGCCGATGCCGAGCGGGCAGCATTGAGTGTGCGAGTGGCGAAACTGGCCGAGGGAGATCTTCACCTCGACCTCGGGATGCGAGGTCGTGAAATCCAGCTGGGGCTGTTGCCTCAGTGTGAGTCGACATCCGCGCGGATCGAATGGACCGACCCGGACCCCCAGCCTGGTTTTCAGCCGTACTGGCTACGTGTCGTCCAGGCCGATCAGGAAATGGCCTGGAGCAGCCCGCTGTTCGTGGATTACGAGCCGCCGGCCTAGTCTGCCGTGGTCCTGCATCGAGCTGCGGAGGACAAAACCCCTTGCATATTGAATGCCATCTGGCATGCTGATGGGCGCCCAGTGGAAGCACGTCACCTTCTAGCCAGCGAGACACTCATGTCGCATCGTTTTTCCCCAGCTATTCTGTCCGCCGTCCTGATCTCTCTGCTGCTGACGAGCCAGGCACCCCTGCTGGCTCAGGGCTCGGCCGGCACCAGGATCCTGTTCATTACGACCGCCAAGGATCACCCTTACGGCTCGCACATGTACAACTTTGACAGTCGACTGCTGGCTGCCTGCTTGAACCAGCATCGCGGAGTTGAGGCTATCGTACGGAGCGGATTTCCTCAGGATCCAGCTGAGTTGGAAGGGCTTGCGGCGATCGTTTTCTTCTCCAAGCCGGCAGGCGAAATGGTGTTGGATCCGCGTAATCGCGAAAAGTTCACACGCTTGATGCAGAGCGGCGCGGGTTTCGTGGCGATCCACTGGGGAACCGGGATTGGCTACAGCAAGTTTGCCGAGGCGGAGGAGATTCGTAATGCCTACCTGGATGTTCTTGGCGCCTGGTTTCGTCGACCTCCCTGTGGTGTGACGATTGCCCAAGCAGAACTGGCCCAAGTCGATTCTCGTCACCCGATCTGCCGGGGCTGGCTGGGCTACGAGCTACGCGGCGAGTACTACACCGACCTGGTGTTCCACGACAGGGCCAAGCCGCTGGTCACCGTCAACGTGGAAGGCAAGGACCAGGTGGTGGGCTGGACGTTTGAGCGAGCGGATGGTGGTCGTTCCTATGGCACCACCCTCGGCCACTTTCACTATAACTTCATACGGCCGATGCACCGCAGGATGGTAGTCAACGGAATCCTCTGGGCCGCCCAGCACCGCATCCCACTGGCTGGATCAAAGGTTCAGTTGCCGGTTGGCGAGCTCAAACTGCCACCGACGCCGGCCGAGTCGAGCGAGTAGGATGTTGACTGATCTGCTGCTGATCAGCGAGTCGCTGCGGCGATGTCCATGGTCAGGTCGATCTGGCAGGGCAGCGCCATGCCGTTAATCGTGAGCGTGATGCTCCCGGCCAGCTGAAGCTTGTACTCGGAAAGCGTTGGTCGACCCAGCTCGTTATCAAACAGAATGCGGATGCTGGATGACTTGACCGTGAGTTTACTATCGCTGACTGGAGCCGATCCCTTGACGTCGGGTGACTGGACCAGTTGTGCGTCGTTCGTGACGCCCGTGATGACGTGCAGTTTCTTGCCGCTGGCCGTCATTTCTACACCCTTGTAGGTCATCGTCCGCTTGGTCTCGAGAATCTGGCCATCACCGAGCTTCATGGGGAACTCGATAACCCAGCTTTCACCGACCTTGAGTGGAGTCGCGGGGACTTCCTTGAGCCGCATGTTATACGTATCACGCAGGTAGCCAGTATCGGTTTGCTGGGCGAGCAGCGGTTTGACCTCCTCGGGCAACTCGTCGAGACCCTTCAGCTTGATAGCAACCGACAGGCAGTTGCCCGCCCGATCCAGTTTGAAAGCAGTTTTCGAGCTGGCAATGACATCGAACAGGCCCAGCAGAAAGTCAACTTGTGTACCGGCTGGCGTGTTTTCCTTGCTGGAGTCGTAGCTGATCTGTGCTCCGCCAGGGTAGGTCCCATCGACCTGCAATGATTTGACCGTCTCAACAACTTCCAGCGTGCCATCCTTGGCTCGCGTGCCGCTTGTCTGCTCAGCGACCATTGTCTGCTTGACCTTGGTCTCAAGATCCATCCCCACGATGGTCAGAACCTGGCTGGTACTGGTCTTTACAGTTGTCGAGAGCCGCGAATTCTCAGCTGTCTTGTGTTTAAGCGTGACCTGGGCCTCGGCTGAAAGTGAACCGAGCAGCACGAGCGAGATGGCGAGACTGAGTAGACGGTACATTCTAAACCCTCTTGGAGCGACGCTTTGATGACCTGCAACAACTCAGTATAGTCCCCAGCCCGCTGGAGCAAGAAAGGGTCTGTCATGGCGTGCGGGGGCAGCATGCTGAGCTGGCAAGCCTATAATGCAGCTTCCAGCAGCGAGGGATCGAATTTAAAGGCAACAGTTTCCAGGATCCAGGGAGTTTTCGATGACATTACCTGAGCGACGATTGGCAACGCGTCGAGGTTTCCTGGCAGCAGGTGCGGCGCTTGCCGGCACTCGCCTGATCTCGAGCAGTGCGGCGGACCCGGCAGCGGAGATGATTGTCGACACCCACATGCACACCTGGTCGGGCGACGAGGCACGCTTTCCTTTTGCCCATCCCTACAGCGACGACTTCAAGGCGCCCGAGGTGGCTGCTACGGTGGAGCGACTGGTTGAGGACATGGACCAGAACGGAGTCGCGCATGCGATCATCGTACAGACGATTTTTCATGGCTGGGATAACACTTATACCGTTTACAGCGTCAACCGTTATCCCGATCGCTTTGTCGGACATGGCTTGATTGACCCAACCGACCCGCGGGTGGCTGACAAGCTGGACTACTGGATGAGTGAGCATGGCCTGGTCGGGATGCGATTCAGTCCAATCTATTACCACAATGGCAATCATGGCGGTGACAGTTGGATCACGTCGCGTGCCCACCACCGCTTGTGGAAACGAGCGAGTCGCCTGGGAGCGGTCTTTAACATGTTCATCCATTCGTCCCAGTTGCCACGACTTGGCCAGATGGTCGAGCGATACCCGGGCGTCAAGATCGTGGTGGATCATGTCAGCCAGATTGACCTGGCGGCCGAGGATGCTCAGCAGCAACTGGACAACCTGCTGGCCCTTTCACGCTGGCCGAATGTCTGGGTCAAGCTTACCGATCTGACGTCGGTATCGCCGTCGAAGCAGTATCCCTTTAGCGAGGCGATGCCCTATCTCAAGCAGGTTTATGATGCCTTTGGCGCAGACCGGCTGTTGTGGGGCACAGGATATCCAGGCGCCGTGCGAACTGCCTTTGACCGGCCAACACTGGCCAGGGAGCTGGAGCTGGTCCAAAGCCAGTTCAGCTTTATGAGCGGCGAGGAGAAGCGCAAATATCTGGGGCTCAACGCCCAGCAACTCTGGGGACTTGGCAGCTAACCGGCAACGAACTCGACGTTGCACTTTGCTGGGTTGTCCGCCAGAGGGAAAGAGGGTGGCTGAGGGGATTTGAACCCCCGACCCCCGGAACCACAATCCGGTGCTCTAACCAACTGAGCTACAGCCACCATGAGCGAACAGGACAGTGTAGTTTTGCTCTGCAGGGTGGTCAATTGGATCGTGCCGTTCAGACGTCGAAAGGAAAAGTCTCGTCGAGCGGGGAGTCAGAGAGTTCGACCAGGAAGCTCGACAGTCGCTCGACCAGCTTCTCCATCAACTGTTTCCCCTTTTCGGCTGTGGCGGCATGCGGGTTACCGGCACCACTATTGGTGGTCAACAAGTGCCACTGCCGGGTGATTGAGACCCAGCCCTGGTTCACTGCTTCGAAACGAGTCGGGCGGATGGCTCCGTCATCGGCAGCCAGGCTGCCATCCTCATTGAGTCGTACCAGTTCAGGGAAAAAGGCAAGTGCAAAGGAGGTTTCCATTTCCCCCGCGTGGTCTTCGGGCACCTCGAAAATATCGTGATAGATATCCGCCAGGACCTGGAACCAGTTGCAGAGGAACAGCTGTCCTTCTGTCTTGTCACAGAGTTCCCGCAGCAGCGGTTTCATGTCGTTGCCACCATGGCTATTGAGCAGCACGATCTTGCGGACATTACTTCCCACCAGCGAAGCTACCAGGTCGGTGATTACCTGGTTCAGCGTCGACGGGTTGAGATTCATGGCCAGCGGCATGGCGTGCATGTTGGTCTCGGTGCCATACGGGATGGTCGGCAGGAGCACGACCCGCGCGCCCTGCTCGTGTGCTGCCTGGCAGATATTCTCGCCGACGATCGTCGCTTCCAGCAGATCGGTTGCATAGGGAAGATGCAGGTTATGGGGCTCGGTGGCGCCCAGCGGCAGTACGGCGACCTCGTAAGGATGCTGCTTGACGTAGTCGTAATTGGTTTCTGCAAGAATCCAGGGTCGCATGATGGCAGCCAATCAATCGGTGGAAAAGAGAAAGGAGGTCAGGGTTTCTTCAGCATCGGTAGCTTGGCCTCGAGTGCCTGCCAGGCCGCTTCGCTGACTTGGGTATCTGTCAATTCGAGCAGCTCCAGCTGTTTCATCGATTCGAGGTGTTTGATGCCCTCGTCGCCGATAGCCGTGCTGGTCAGCCAGAGTTGTTTGAGTTTACGAAGTCCAGCCAAGTAGGCTAGCCCACCGTCATCAATCTTTGTTCCGCGCAGGTCCAGTGCTTCGAGTTGTGTCATGCTGGCAACCAGCGTGAGCGATTTGCTACCGAGTGCCGTCTGTGCGGCAAACAGCTCTTCCATCCGAGTGGAATCGGCCAGTGCGGCGAATCCCACGTCAGTCGCCTTGGTGCCGGTCAGGTCCAGTTGTCGCAACTCGGCCTGGCCCTTGAGATGGACAAGTCCAGCGTCGCTGACCGGGCAGTTGCAGAGTATCAGTCGTTTCAGTTGGATTGCCGGAGAGAGTTGAGCCAGGTCAGCATCGTCGACAACCAGGAAGCTGCCATACTCCTCGTCCAGCTGTTCGTATCTGCGATTGCACAATTCGGCCAGGCTTTGAGTCTCATCCTTTCCCTGGTAGACCATCAACAGGTACTTCACCAGGGCCGATCGATAATGGCCGCCACGGTCGTCCATCAGCAGGTGGGTGAGGCCGTTCGACTGGGTGTATATCTCCCGAATGTCGGCACTCAGCTGCAGCCCATCACGACCGAAGAGGACCAGTTGTTCCAGTGGCACATAGTAGTTTTCGGCTAGCCGCCGGTAGCGGGCGATCTGCAAGCGGTCCGACTCAAATCCACCCACGGTGCAGTAGGTGTCGAAGACTCGTAACGATTCCATGTAGAGGGCGATCCCCTCGACGATCCAGAAATTCTGATTCCGGCCAACTTCAGCAATCACCGGGCGGGATTCCTGCATGAGCTGGTGAGTTACTTCATGCAGCCAGGTTGAGCTGGGGGCTGGATCTGCCATGTAAAAGAAGGCTACCTGCGAGTCGTACTGGTAGTACCCGGTGGAGAGGCCAATCCGGGCCTGCACGGCAGTCAGGGTCTCGACATATTTCTTGCGGTCCTTAAACAGGACGACCTGATGTCGCTGGGGGGCCTTACGCTTGACTCCTTTCGCCTTCCAGCGGGCGGCGAGGTCGTCGCCGTCAGACCAGTAGTCAAAAAGCAGTTGGCGCCAGGCGGTATGAAGTTGTTCCAGCTGGCGAGCCAGGTCGATTCCGGCACGAGCCGAGTGGTCGCTGACGATGGTGAAGTTCGGGCTGGTGATTGTCCAGTATTCTTGAGCAGCCCAGCCCAGCTGGGGGTGTCCATTACGAGCTCGTTCGGCACGTGGGCTGCGGAGCAGTGTGCGGGTATCGAGGATACGAGCTGCCTGGGCGTGATTGGGGTCCAGGTAGAGGATCTCGTGCAGCATCCGGTAAGCAGCAGCCGGCTGCTCGTCCTGGACCAGTTGGCTGGCGATGGTAAATAACCGTGCCGCCTGCTGACGACAGGCTGTCTGCAGGCGTTCGTACCAGAAGGGAGCAGCTGCTGGGGATCCGGCCGGCGGCCGCAGGCCTCGCGACAGGCTGGGCAGGTACAGCCGGTTTTGGTCCGAGCGGTGGGGGGCAATCAGGAGTCGTGTCAAGCGAGCCTGTTCGGCGAGCTTTAGTTCATCACAGCGCAAGGCCAGCTGCTGCAGCTGCTGCTGGAATTCCTTGTCGGCGTCAGCGCGTTGCGGCAGCGGCAGGTCGGCCACCAGACTGCCGCTCGAAAGCGAACATGTGGCGGCGACCAGCAGCAGCATCAGCCGCCGGGTCGCTCGGCCACCAAACAGTCGTAAGAGGTACGGGACCATAGGACTCGGGTGAGGTTGCAGTGAACGCAAGTCCTTGACGGCTGTGGGGAACACTAGTCGTCCGAAAATGCCGAATCAAAGGCATGCTCACTGGGTGTGAAGTCCAGTTGCTTGGTAAAGAGGCAGGCCTCGGTTGCTCCGAATTCGCGATCCATGCCCGAATCTTCCCATTCGATTGACAGCGGACCCTGGTAGTCGATGTCGTTCAGGGCGCGGATGATCTCTTCAAAGTCGATACCGCCACGGCCCGGGCTGCGGAAATCCCAGCCACGCCGGGCGTCACCAAAGTTCAAGTGGCTGGCCAGGATGCCCGACCTGCCATTCAGCGTGGTGATCGCATCCTTGATATGGACGTGGTAAATGCGATCCGGGAATGCCCGGATGAATTCAACCGAATCAATTCCCTGCCAGTGCAGATGGCTGGGGTCAAAATTAAAGCCGAACTCCTCGCGGTGACCGAGTGCTTCCAGTGCACGCTCGGCAGTGTGGATGTCAAAGGCAATCTCGGTGGGATGGACTTCGAGAGCGAACTTCACGCCGCACTCACCAAACACATCGAGGATCGGGTTGAACCGCTCGGCCAGCAGATCAAAGCCAGCCTGGATCATCTTCTCGGGAACAGGTGGAAAGGAGTAATTCAAGTGCCAGATGCTGGAACCGGTAAATCCATTGACCACGCTGACATCGAATTTCTGTGCCGCCCGGGCGGTATCCTTGAGCTCCTCGATGGCTCGTTCGTTCACGCCGGCCGGATCGCCGTCACCCCAGACTTCTTCAGGCAGGATTGCCTGGTGCCGTTGATCGATATTATCCAGGACCGCCTGGCCAACCAGGTGAGCACTGATGGCATGGCATTCAAGTTCCAGCGAGTCGAGCTTTTCGCGGTGCTGCTGGCAGTAATCGTCCTCGCTGATCGCTCGCTGAACTTCAAAATGGTCACCCCAGCAGGCCAGTTCAATACCGTCGTAGCCAAAACTCTTGGTTTGCTGGGCGATGGTTTCGAACGGCAAATCAGCCCACTGGCCGGTAAAAAGTGTGACGGGTCGCGCCATTATTGAGTCCTTGTCTTTTTGCAGCTTGTGTCAACCATGCTCCTGGAGAGTAGAAACCGGATCCTTGGCCTTCGGTTTATCTTTCCAGAACAGCTTCGAACCGATTATTGTGGCGTTGGAAAACAACCGATGCAACACTGGTGAGAGAGCCGATCTCGATGATTCGCAACTGGCAGCGCTGAAACGGGGACGGAGGAGATGACAATGCGACGACGTTCATGGCTGACTCTGCTGTTGTTGCTGAGCGTCAGCTACCCACTGCAGGCAGCGGAACCGACCGTCGATTTTGAACTGGCTACTGCTCCAGGTTTTCCAATTACGGGGGCCCGCAAGTGGATCGACTTTGTCAAAGACTGTGGCATTTCCCAAATTCGGATTCGCGGTGCGCGGGCGACTGATGAACCTGGCGTGAAGAACATCGGGACTGAGGCCCGACCGATCTACCAGGTCGTCGGTCTGATTTCTGCCGATAACAAGCTCTACCTGGAGGGCGGCACTTTTCGCTTTGGGCAGAAAACGCAGCTGATCAGCTGGGTTCGCAAACTCAAGCTGGATGGCATCGAGGCCCTGACAACGCGGACAAGTGCCTTTGGCTTGACCGACGAACAACTGGTCAAGCTGCACGAGCAACTCTCTCGTAAAGTAGCTTTCGCCACGCTGGGCCTGGACAGCGGCGACGCGGTACGTCGGATAGCTCAGCAACTGGATATGCGGCTCAGCCTGGCAGGTACGGCGCGACAGAGCCTGGCCAGCAACCAGCAGGTGCTGGATGAACTACGGGGTTTCACCAGTGGCACTGCGCTGGCCGCAATCGTGCGACCGCTGGGACTTGTACTGGTCCCCAATCGGCCGCAGGGAGGCGAGCTGGGGTTGGTCCTCATGCCCAGTAGCGAAGCCAAGGAATCGTGGCCAATTGGCTGGCCGCCGGAAAAGGCGCCCGGAACCATCGCCCCCAGGCTATTCAAGTTCCTTAACGTGGAGATCCGTGACATCATGCTGGCCGATGCCCTCGAGGCACTCAAGCCGCGACTGGAATTACCGTTGTTGATGGACCATAACTCGCTGATCCGCTTTCGCATCGACCCGTCCAAGGTCCAGGTTGCCATTCCAGCCGGCAAGACCTTCTATAAGAAAATCCTCGACCACTTGCTGTCGCAGGCCGGCATGTCCGCCGAGCTGCGGGTCGATGAAGCCGACACGCCCTTCCTCTGGATCACCACGGCGAAAAAACGGTAACCAGCGGACGGCCTCCATGCTGCGAGCTGGGCAGGACCACCACTCAATCCGCCAGCAGACCATCGAGCTGTTTTACCAGCTGACCGAAGTGATTCAGGGCAATCTCAACCGCGGTTGGCTGTTCCATATCGACGCCGGCGGCGCGGAGCAGATCCAGTGGGTCCTGGCTGCAGCCACCCTTGAGGAAGCCGAGGTAGTCTGCCAGTTCGGAGGGGCCACCTCCCAGCACGCGGCGACTGAGCGTGATCGCTGCCGACAGGCCGGTGGCGTACTTGTAGACATAGAAGGCCCGGTAGAAATGGGGGATGCGGAAACATTCCAGCGGCAACTCGTCGTCAATTGTGAATTCCGGTCCGAAATAGTCGTCCAGCAATTCACGGTAGGTGGATTGCAAGGAGTCGACTGTCAGGGGCTGGCCATTTTCTGCCATCGCGTGCGTGATCTTCTCGAACTCAGCGAACATTGTCTGCCGGAAGATGGTGCCCCGAATATCATCGATCATCCGGTTCAGCAGGTAAGCCCGTTCACGGTCATCGCTGGCCTGGCTCAGCATGTGCTCTGAGAGCAGCTGCTCATTAAATGTGCTCGCCACCTCGGCCACGAAGATCACATAGTTGTAATAGCTGAAGGGCTGGTTGGCTGACGAGTAGTAGGAGTGCATCGAATGACCCGCTTCGTGGGTCAGGGTGAAAGTGTCGTTGAGCACATCCGGCTTGTAGTTCATCAGGATATAGGGGTCACCGTCGAAGGACCCACAGCTGAACGCGCCACTCTGTTTGCCACGATTCGGATAGCGGTCACACCAGCGCTGCCGTAATCCCAGTTCGAGCGCCTGCGTGTACTCGCTACCGAGTGGCTGCAGGGACTCAACCACCAGGTCCACGGCGGTATCCCAGTTGCGCGTCACTTCCAGATCAGAGAGGATCGGAACGTAGGTATCGTAATGGTGGATCTCCTCCAGCTGCATCGTTCGCCGCCGCAGGTCGTAGTACTGGTGAAGTACCGGCAGCTGGTCCCGCACGGCACCGATCAAGTTGTCGTAGACCGACTGGGGCACATTGTCGGGAAATAGTGCAGCTGCCAGGCTGCTCTCGTGTCCACGAGCACGGGCGTAGTAGATATCTTTCTGGATTGAGCCAGAGAGTGTGGCTGCCAGCGTGTGGCGGTGATCAGCGAATTGCTGGTAGTACTGCCTGAAGGCGGTCCGCCGCACATCGCGGTCGGGTGAATTGAGCAATTCGAGGAAAGTTGAGTTTCCCAGCTCGACCTGCTGACCCTTTTCATTGGTCACCAAGCCGAACTTCAAGTCTGCATCGTGCAACTGGCGAAAAGCCTGGGAGGCTGCCTGCGACATTTCACTCTGCATCGCCAGCAGGCGTTCCTCATCCTTGCCAAGGGTGTGGGGACGATAGCGAATGATCCGTTCCAGCGCGAGGCGATAGAATTCCAGTTCAGGATCATCCAGCAGGGCTGCCATCGTGTCGGGATCGATTGCCAGGATCTCGGGCCGGATATAGCTGGCAGCCTGGGCGGCCCGGGAGGCGACATTCTGGAAGCGGGACAGCATCCCCTGGTATTCACTGTCCGCCTGGTCCTCGGTGGTCTTCAGGAAGGCATAGACGCCGAGGCTTTCGGCCAGCCGATCTAACTCGTCATCCAGTTCGAGGCAGGCTCGCAAAGTTTGGGCACTCTCAGCCAAGGTGCCCTGGAAAGCTGCAAAGTCGTCGATGCGGCCAGTGAATTCCTCCAGTGCCTGCTCCCACTCGTCGTCACTCGACATCAGGCTGGAGAGATCCCAGGTGTCGGAGAGGGCAATCTCACTGCGCGGAGGCAGTCGTTTTACAGTGCTCATCGAAACTTACCACCTGATAATCGCTGAACCCCAGGCCAGTCCAGCTCCGAAACCCGACATCAGGACGAGGTCGCCTGGGTTGATCCGACCCTCGCGATTGACTTCGTCCAGCACCAGCGGGATGCTGGCGGCGGAGGTGTTGCCGTAACGGTCGAGGTTGACCGCCACTCGGTCTCGGTCGATACCGAGGTTGTCCGCAGCGGCGTCAATGATACGGATATTGGCCTGGTGGAAAAGAGCCATCTGCAGGTCATCCGCGCTCAAGCCGGCGAAATCAAGCACCTTCGTGACCGAGTCCCTGAGGTGACGCACTGCCCACTTGAAAACTGCCCGGCCATCCATGTGAAGAAAGTTGGCGTTGTTGTCCAGTACCTCGCGGGTGACTGGCTGGCGAGTACCGCCGGCCATGATCTGCAGCAGGTCCGCCTTGCTGCCATCGGCACCAAGTGTGAAAGCCAGCAGTCCCTGCTCGTCAGAACCGGGACCGAGCAGCACGGCACCCGCACCGTCACCAAACAGCGGGAACGTTTTTTTGTCTGATGGATCGACCGTCCGCGACATCAGTTCAGCGGCAACGACCAGGACCTTGCGGTAGGTTCCCGTGCGAATGAACTGCATGCCGGTCACCATCGCGTACATGAACCCGGCACAGGCCGCACCGATATCCAGGGCCGGCGCCTGGCAGCCCAGGATTCGCTGGACGTGGCAGGCAGTGGAGGGGGTTGGCTGGTCGGGGGTGATTGTTGCCAGCAGGATCAGGTCGACTTCGCTGGCCGCCACGCCGGCAGCTTGCAGGCAGTTGCTGGCTGCTTCAGCCGCAATGTCGCTGGTCGCTTCATGCGACGCGGCTCGTCGACGAGCCTTGATGCCACTCCGCTGAACAATCCACTCGGCGTCGTATCCCAGTTCCGCCAGGTCTTCATTGCTGACGATCTCCGCTGGAGCGAAGCTGCCAGTCGCCAGGATCTGCACGCCGGTCAGGGTCTTGATCACGTCGTTACCCGTGGCGGCAGGATCGCCGGCAGGCCGGGGTGAGCTGGATGACTGGGAAGTGCTGGGGGAGGCCATGGTCGGTGGGGCGGTGAAGGCTGGGAGCAGTAGTGCTTCAATATAGACCGCAGCATTGCTGCATGAAAGCAGCTCGCTGGTGCAGGTAAAGGTAGACCGGCCCGGCGTTGCTAGCCAAGTTGTTTAGAGAGGTCGACCCAGTTGCGTTCCTGTCCGGAAACGAGCACAGCGTCGGCAACTACCTGTGCGCGACGGCCTTCCTCGAAGCTGGGGACCGCGGCACGACCCTCGACGATGGCGGACACAAATTCCCAGACCAGGTCGTAGCGGAAGACCGTGGCAGGTTCGCCGTCGGCAGGATCTCGTGGACTGCCAGCCGGCGAAAGCAGTTCGCTCGGCACATCGACAGCTTCCAGGTCACCGCCATGACGCCCGATCAGCAGCGTGTTTGGTTCGTGCAGACGATATACCGCCGAAGCCTCGCTACCATTTATCTCGGCCCACTCGTGGCCAAAGCCGTTCAAGTTATAGCCTTTGGCCAGCGTGGTTCCCTCCCAGACGCCGACACCGCCGTCACGGAAGACGCCGATAATCGCCGACCAGTCGTCCACGTCCGAAGGCGGGCATGCTTCACCGTCAACCGTCTGCTGGCGACTGGTGAACTGGTTGGCAGCCCCGCAGAGCCGATCGATGGGCCCCATCAAGTCCATGCCGAAGTCGATGCGATGAATTGTCATGTCAAACAGGTCCCCCGCGCCGGCTGTCTCCTTGTACTGCCTCCAGCCCCAGCTGGTTTCAGGCCAATCGAGAAAACGCTGGCTGCGGAAATGCCGTAACTCACCCAGCTCGCCGCCGTGGGCCAGTTGCCTGAGGTATCGCATCGAGGGGGCGAAGCGGTAAGTGAAGGCGGTCATGTGGACCACGCCAGCCTGCTCGGCTGCGTCGACCATCTGCTGAACCTCGCCGGCATGCAGCCCCAGTGGCTTTTCACACATGATGTGCTTGCCGTTTTTGGCTGCCGCAATCGCCATCGGACAATGAGTGAAATTTGGAGTGGCAATGATGACGGCATCAATCTCCGGGTCCTGGCAGATCTGCTCGTAATCGGTGGTCAACTTGTCAATCGACCAATCGCTCCGTCGCTGCTCAAGTAACGACTCGCTGCTGTCGCAGACAGCCACCAGCTCGGCCCGTGGATCCAGCCGAATGCCAGGTACATGGTGATAGTCGCTGACCGCACCGGCTCCAATAATTGCAATCCGGACTGCTGCTTGATTTGCTGATGTCGACATCCTCTACTTCTCCCATTCCGCTGATATTTCGCATTCGTGGGCCGCCCGCGACCGCTCACTCGAAGCGTGCCAGCAAAACATTACGCTTCGTTCAGTCGTTACTCAAGTAGGGCAGGGCCCCGGCCGGTCCGGCAGAGGTTGCAATTGCCCCGCAGGAAATCTTGCATAGAACCCCCCATCAGGGGGTGTCGGGAGCGCGATTTCGGGTGTAGAAATAAAGGTTTGCTTGCAGCCATTATGTCGCCGTATTGAGGAATAGTCGGCAGGGCTGAGTTTCTAGTCGGCGGGTAAATTTGTGCCTAGCTGACCTTGAGGAAGGATTTAATCACGTCGCATGTGTATTCTCGCTATTCAATATCAGCTTGTTCCCGAAGCACCTATTCTTGTTGCCGCCAACCGGGAAGAGTATTACGACCGTGCCAGCAGTATTCCATCGATTCAGTCAGGCAAACCACGAATTCTCAGTGGTATTGACCAGCAGGGTGGTGGTACATGGCTGGGAGTCAACCAGCATGGCATGTTTGTCGGTGCCAGTAACCGTCGCAAGATGATTCCGCCAGTTGCACCACGCAGCCGCGGGGCTCTCTGTAAGGATCTCTTAAAGAGTGGTTCGGCGCAGGAAGCGATGCACCTGGCCATGGAAGAACTGGCGACGCACCGTTACGAGGGCGTCAATTTCGTCATCGCCGATGCCGAGAGTGGCTGGGTTGTCCATGGTGGCGACGATCCCGATGTTGTCCAGCTTGAAGAAGGGCTGAGTATCATTGCCAATCGCAACGTCAACGATCCTCGTGACGAGCGAGTTGAATTGGCGCGGCGATTATTGACGCTGCAGACTCTGGATTCTCCCGTCAAATTCCTGGCGGTGGCCAGCAAGGTCTTTGCCCGGCCTGCCACGGCACCAGGTCGCCCCAGCATGGTGATGCACAGCAAGGACCGCGGCACCGTCAGCTCCACGCTGCTCTGCCTCGGTGTTAAGCCGCGGGATGCGATCTACCAGTTTGCCGATGGCCCGCCGAATGAAGCCAAGTACGAGGATTATTCACCGCTGCTGCGTGATATCCTCAGTCGTGGATTGCGGGAAGTTCGCGCTCGCACAGATGCCTAGCGACCAGTAGGCCGTTGAGTCAGTAAACATTACAGGGATGGAACCGGTGTACGACAAGCAGGCGCTGATTGACTTGATGGGCCGGCAGGCCCTTGAATTTGGTGACTTTACGCTGGCTTCCGGCAGGAAGGCCAGCTTCTACCTTGACTGCCGCAAGGTGACGCTCGATAGCGACGGTGCTCGCTTGATCGGCGCTGGCATCCTGGAGCTGCTTGATCAGGATGATCTACCAGCTGCCGTGGGTGGCATGGCAATTGGTGCTGATCCGATTTCTGCCGCGGTCATCATGACGGCCGCATACCAGGGCAAACAGCTCAAAGCCTTCATCGTGCGCAAGGAAACGAAGCAGCACGGCCAGGGACGCATGGTGGAAGGGCCGGTGGAACCCGGTCAGAAAGTTGTCATCGTCGAGGACGTGGTCACCACCGGCGGAAGTTCCTTGCGGGCAATCGAGGCGGTCGAGGATTTTGGCCTCGAGGTCCAGGGTGTGATCGCCATCATCGATCGACTCGAAGGTGGCCGCCAGGCATTTGAGTCACGCGGCTATCCACTCACCACGCTGCTCACTATTCGTGACTTTGGTATCGAAGCCAGTGAACATCAGCCGAACGATTGACTCGGCCAGGTAAGAATCGCTGAACGACTATCGCTGGACAGCGCTAACGCTGAATCCGCACCTGCGAGCCGGCCGTCAGAATGCCGTAGACATCGGCAGCATCAACCTGGCCCATCCCAATGCAACCCAGCCCGTCTTGGTCCAGCGGCGGAGTTGCCGGACGGCCGTGCAGACAGATGTTGTTCCCCAGGTCCATCCAGAAGCGGCCGTAAGGGTTGCTCCGGTCGCCACCCGGCAGAACGCTGCCATCGCTCAGGTAGTACGATCGATTTTGTTGTTTAGCCAGCACCGAGTACTGTCCCGTTTCAGGGGTCGGGTCGACGCCGAACGAGCAGGGGATGCGGCCGGCGTAATACTGGCCGGCAAACAAGGTGATTTCTGATTGCGAAAGATCGACCACTGCCCGGAATGGCCCGCGCACTACTTTCAGCTGGCTGCCCGGTACCACGGCGACCGGATCACGAATGCCATTGATGTTCTGTAGCAGTCGCACCGGGATCCGGTACTGGTGAGCGATCATCTGTAGCGACTCACCCGGCCCGACCGTGTAGGGTGGTTCGATCATGTGCCGTTGCGAGTAGATTACTTCGCCTGCCAGGTAGTCGAGAATATTTATCAGCTGGTGCTTGTAATCCAGCGGCAGACTCTCGTTGCCGTGATAGACCGACAGGGTCAACAGGCCCTCACGAAATTGGCCGTTTTCAACCTGCTTCTTGGCAAGCTCCCAGGCCTTGCGAAAACTGACCAGGTCGGCAGTCTCCGGCCCAGTCGTGGTGCTGTCGTCAGCAACCGCTGGGGCAGGGAGCGACGTAGGGAATGCGGAATCCCGTTCGGTGGTCAGAGTACTCGGAAGTCCCGGGTTCTGCAGGCCCACGGGCGGTACGGCAACAGCTGGAGTCTCGGCTGCTGGGAGCACAGTAGTGAAGGCTTCAGGCTGTCCAGCGAGACCACCCGGCAGCTCAGCCGACAATGGTTCCTCGCTGAGTGGCTCGTCCAGCAGCGGCTGGGCAGGTGTCTCAACCAGCGGTGCATCCGCCATCACAGTTGTTGGTGGTTCGCTGTCGAGTACCAGTGGCGCGATCTCGCCGGCCCCGGTTGATTTGCTGGCTGCAGGAGTTTCCGGGCTGGTGACCGGTTCATTAAGCAAGCCTGCAAACCCGTCCGGCGTTGCCTCCGCCGTGTACAGGATCACGTAGGCACCGTAGAGTATCACCATCATGAAGACGACAAGCAGTGCGGTCTTGATGGTTTGCATTTTCCTTCTCCTTGGCAAATGATGCCGCTCGCCAGTCAGTGTGGCTTGGCGAGGTGTTGTTTGATCAAGTCAGTACGGTCTGGTTTTCTGGAAGATTTGTGACGTGGCTGTTGACACGGAATTTGATGACTGGTGGAGCGACGTCGACCTGGAGGAAGAGGAAGATCCGCTTAATGACCTCGTGTCGTGCCCGCAATGCGGGGCCGAAATCTATGAGGATGCTCCCAAATGTCCTTTCTGCGGCGACTACGTTGTTCAGACTTCCTCCGGGTGGTCGGGTCGACCCAGCTGGTGGATCCTGCTGGGACTGCTCGGCGCGCTGGCAACCGTGCTGGCGCTCATCATGGGCCTCTAAAACCCCACGTCGTCATGCACATCGGCTGGGATAATACGCAATTCCCGTAACTGGGGCTAGATCGATATCCGCCTAAGGTGCATCCAACAAAGACGAATCACAGACGCGCCGAGAGCTGGATCAGGATAGGTCTGCAGGACCGGCACGAGCGTCAGCCCGCCCTATCCGTTCTCCTGCTCCGGTTCTCGAGCGGCTTTCAGCCGCTGGCGAATCAGCGTCAGTCGTTCGATCAGCTCAGCTTCGAAGCCCCGCGGTACCGGCTGGTAGTATTCACGTTCAACCCCGAGGTAATCCTGGCTGGCAATCCCATCGTCCTCGTTGTGAGCGTAAACATAGCCTTCGCCATGCCCCAGCTGGCGAGCGCCGCCATAATGGGAGTCCCTCAAGTGAGTTGGTACAGGTAGAGTTCGTCCTTCAGAAATATCCCGGCGGGCCTGGCCGATCGCCGTCGTCGCTGCATTGGACTTGGGAGCACATGCCAGGTAGGTCACAACCTGGGCCAGTGTCAGCTGACACTCCGGCAGCCCCACCATTTCACAGGCTTGCATACCGGCCACGGCAATCGTCAGAGCCTGGGGGTCGGCATTGCCAATATCCTCGCTGGCCAGGATCACCAGTCGCCGGCAGAGAAAACGAATGTCCTCTCCTGCTTCCAGCATGCTGGCCAGCCAGTAAATCCCGGCATCCGGATCGCTACCACGAATACTCTTTATCAGCGCGCTGATCGTATCGTAATGCTCGTCACCACTGGCGTCATAATGAATCGCCTTGCGCTGGACCGATTCGATTGCCAGTGCCAGGTCGAAGACCAGCGGCGAGCTTTGGCTGGAGAGGACACCGATTTCAAGGGTGTTCAGGGCACGGCGTGCATCGCCATCGCAGACTCTGGCCAGATGCTGTCGCGCATCGGCCTGCAACTCGACGTCGTAGGCCCCCAGCCCCCGCTCACTGTCCGCCAGTGCACGATCCAGCAGCAGCTCGATCTGCGGCACATCCAAGGGCTGAAACTGGAAGATCTGGCTGCGACTGACCAGCGCGCTATTGACGGTAAAAGATGGATTGCTGGTGGTTGCCCCGACCAGCGTGATAATCCCCTCCTCGACATCAGGCAGCAGGGCGTCTTGCTGGGCGCGATTGAAGCGGTGGATTTCATCGATAAACAGCAAGGTTCGAAACCCACCACCTGCCAGCTCCTCTCGCGCCTCACTCAGCAGCTCGCGGACCTGCGCCACACCACTGCTGACTGCACTCAGCTGCCGAAAGTGGCTACGACTTTCCTTGGCCAGCAATTGGGCCAGCGTCGTTTTGCCAGATCCAGGTGGGCCGTAAAAGATCACGGAACCGAGCCGGTCAGCTTCGACCAGCCTGCGCAGCAGCTGGCCAGGGCCAAGAAAGTGCTGTTGCCCGACAACTTCGTCGAGTGAGCGGGGGCGCATGCGGGCGGCCAATGGCTGGGCACGCTTCAGATTGTTCTGCTCGGACTGTTCAAACAGCGACATGGACCGCCTCCTTCCTGGCCATTCTCGGCCTGCTCCATGATAGCAATCGCTGCTGGTCAATGAAAAACTGTGCGCTTTTTTGTACGGATTGTGCCACCAGCTGACACTAACAAGGGAAAGGGGAGGGGAAACCGTGAGCCAGGAATTTCCTGGTGACCAGCACACAGCCCGCGGGGCTTCAGAGAGTTATTCATGCGACTGACACTACGAACCATGTTGGCTTACCTCGACGATGTGCTCGAGCCAGAGGACGCAGAGGAACTTGGTCAGAAGATTGGCGAGAGCGAGTTTGCCAGTGAGCTGGTGTATCGAGCCCTGACTTCCACACGCAAGCTGGACCTCTCAGCCCCGGCAGTGGTTGGCACCGGCATGGGCCGGGATGCGAACACGGTGGCAGAGTACCTCGACAATGCCCTCTCAGCGGACCAGCTGCCCGAGTTTGAACATGTCTGCCTTGAATCAGACGAACAGCTTGCAGAAGTCACCTCATGCCACCGTATCCTGACGATGGTGCTGACGGAGCCTGTCGAAGTGCCGAGCCAGTTGCGGGATCGCGTCAATACACTGAACCAGGTCGTGGTCGAGGAGAGCACGACATCGGAAGCTCGCCGTCGTGATCTTCACAACCTGACGCTGGCGGAACGCCGCGAGCTGGATCGCCAGCCCGCCTACCTGGCGGCAGGCAGGAGTCGATTGCGTGAGCGAATCATCCCGGCCACTATCCTGGTCGTGCTGTTTGGCCTCGTTGGCCTGCGAATGGTCGGCCACTTCGACTCCACCCACCCGCTGCTTGGAAGCTTCTTTCCGATGCTGGTGGACGACCGTTCCTTCATCGACACAGATGATAGCCAGCCCGCCCCACTGGCCCTTGGATCCAGTCATTCCAGTCAGCCCACGGATCCGAACGCGCAGCAACCGTTGGCTCAGAACAGGAATATCTCGATAACCAACCATTCCGCGACAGACCTGCTGCTTGTACGTTCCGTCGCTGACAAGACCTGGCAACGGATGGCGCAGGGTAAATTGCTTGAGAAAGGAATGCAGCTCAGCTCGCTGCCAGCCTTCCAGCCTCAATTGTCGCTATCCAACCGAATGCGGCTGACATTGTTCGGGCATTGCCAGCTTCAGCTGAATCCTGCAATCTCCGTGGCAGGCTCGGCTTTGCAGATCGATCGCGGCCGATTGATTCTTTCCAATGCCGGTGCTCGTGACAGTGAGTTGCAGATCACCGTGGCAGGTACGACTGGCACAGTGGAGTTACCAAGTCCCGGCGCATCACTTCTGCTGGAAGTCGAGCGATACTTGCCGCCGGGCTCAGATCCAGCAGAGGTCGAGTCGCTGTCGGTGGTCCGGATCATCTGCATCGGCGCCGCCCGCTGGCTGCAAAAGGGAGCCAAGGGTGCTGTCCAGCGAATCAGTGATGAGCCTGGCTACCAGGTCTATACCCTGATCGGCGAGCAGGATGTGATAACCGGCAAGACCAGCCTGTTGCCGGCCTGGGCGAGACAACAGCCGGGCCAGCGACCGCTCGAGCATCAGGCGGTGACCGAGTTGATCGAGGGGAGTGACCAGGAGTTATCGATCAGCGACTCCCTGCGTGCTCAATTTGACACCCATCGCAAACCAGTAGTCCGTGCCCTGGCGGCCCGCTGCCTGGCAGCTCTGGGTGAATACGATGCAATCGTGCAGTGCTGGAGCAATCCAGATCTGCACGCCTTCTGGGAAGACCAGTTACTTCAGTTGCGGGCCGAACTCGCCTGGGGAACTGAAACGGCCCAGCAGATCGAGCAGGTTTTAGAGCAGCAGCGCAAGGCCGACGCTGAGATGCTCTACCGAATGCTCTGGGGCTATAGCCCCAGCGAGCTGGAGTCCGAAGCGGGTGCCGAGCTGGTGGAACGACTTAGTCATGAGCAGATGGATGTACGGCTGCTGGCCTATACCAACCTGCACTGGATGACAGGGCGAACCCAGCAATACCAGGTCCACCGGTCTCCGGACCGCGAGCTGCCTCACATCCAGGGCTGGCGGCGGTTGCTCAAGGACGGCCTGGTTCGTTATGACAAGGCCCCGCATCCTTTGATGGTGTTGGCACCGATCGAATCGCCCTGAGTAGCAGGTCGGTATTCTGGGCTGGCAAGACCCTTTTCGGGCTGACCACCGGTTGGTAGACTGCACTAGTCAACGCTGCCGCCGAAGGCATTTACCCTGTCACGGTATATCCTGCGGCGTTTGGCCGCTTCCTTGTCCAGCAGGCTGAACTGGTTCGTCCCCGCCTTCAGACGCACTTCGACGAACGTGGCTTGTTGATCGAAGGAGTGCTGAGTCTATGCGGATAAAGACGTCTGCTCGCCATGGCCAGCATGGAGCAGACGGGCGACTTTGTGGCTTGTAACACGGCAGCGGATCTGATTGCCGAGGGCGCAGAGAAGCGAGTGAAACAACAGTTGCGACGTTTCAAGGAGAGACAGTTAACATACCGACATTCCGCTGGCCGGCGATCTCGTGGCAACGATGATCAGGCTCCGGAGTAACCCGGCGACGACCGGAATGTGCGGCTGACATACAGTTCAAGGAATCTTGTCTTATGAAGTTCGCGGATTTTCTCAGTGAAGCGGCGATCAAACCGGATTTGGCCGCAGTCGACAAACAGGGTGTTATTGAAGAGCTCGTCGCGTCGCTCGTATTGGTTGGTGCGGTCGACGCCAGCGAACAAAGCAACATTGTTGAGGCAGTGCTGAAGCGGGAAGAACTTGGCAGCACCGGGATTGGCCGGGGCGTGGCAGTTCCTCATACCAAGCATGCCAGTGTGGACCAGTTGATAGGGACCGTCGGTATCAGTGCCGAGGGCGTTGATTTCAATAGCCTGGACGGTCGCAGGGTACAGCTGTTTTTCTTGCTGGTCTCGCCTCCCGATCGTCCGGGAGACCACTTGAGGGCGCTGGAGAATATCTCGCGACAACTTCGCGATGAGACGTTCTGCCGGTTCCTCAAACAATCCAAGACGACTGCGGATATCGCGCAGTTGCTCGAGGAAGCTGACAACAACCAGTTCGTCAGCTAGCAATCCTCAAAGGAGTGTCGGCTAGTCATAAGGCCGGCAAGGGTTCCCCGCGGGTACCGTTATTTGCAGGAAACCAAGCGGAAACGAAGAAACAGTGATACGATTTTGAGTGTGAGAGAAAATGGCTGAGGTGAATCATAGTCAGAGCGTGGTCGTGAACAACCCGCAAGGGTTGCATGCCCGACCCGCCGACTTGTTTGTCAGCACCGCCTGTCGCTTTGAAGCGACCGTCGAGGTCGAGAAGGATGGGGTGCGTGTTGACGGCAAGAGCATCATGGCGATTCTCACACTGGCTGCCACTCAGGGCAGTGAATTGACGATATGGGCCAGCGGCAGCGATGCCCAGCAGGCACTCGAGGCGCTGGTTGAAGTCCTACAAAATGATTGTGCCGTGTCCTGAACGGCACGTGAGTACAAGGAAAAACATAGGTGTGATGAGCAGGGCAGCGAGTGGAGCGGCTTAAATCGCGCTCCTCATTGTCAGCTCATCCGGGCAGGTGATTGATCTCACCGGCAGGCACGTGCGCCGGCCGGCGATCGATTCCGCCAGGCTATCGACGCGTTACGGCGCGGCGATGCAAGAAATACGATAATGCAGGTTTTACAGGGGATAGCTGTTTCGCCCGGCATTGCCATTGGCGAGGCACTTGTCATCGATAACGAGGGGTTCCGGATTCCCAACCGGTTCGTCCTGCGTGACGCCGTTCAGAATGAACTGGAACGGCTCGATCGAGCGATTGAAGCAGTCGCCAGCAAGATTCGTCGAAATCGCGACCAGGTGACCCAGCAACTGGGCGACCAGTATGGAGCGATCTTCTCTGCCCACCTGCAAATGTTGCGCGATCCGATGCTCTACGATGAGTTGGAGACGCTCATCCGCCAGCAGCATCATTCAGCAGAATATGCTGTCAGTCGCACGCTGCGGCGATATGCCAAGGTCTTCCAGCAACTCGATGACGAATACCTGGCTGAACGGGCACATGATGTTTTTGATCTCGAACGCAGCCTGCTGGGTGAACTGCTTGGCCGCCGCAGAGAATCACTGACTGAACTGGAACAACCAGCCATCGTGCTGGCACATAACCTGACACCCAACGAAACGGCCAAGATGAACCCCGAGTTCGTACTGTCGTTTGTTACCGAAATGGGGGGGCCAGGAAGCCATACGGCAATTATCGCCAAGGGACTGGAGATTCCGGCCATTGTCGGAGCAGGAATGTTCCTGACAGATGTCTCGGGCGGTGATCGAGTGATCGTGGATGGTGACCACGGCCAAGTCATCCTGCAACCCGACCAGGAGACGCTGGAACGCTACCAGCAGGAAATCGATGAGCACCGTAGCCTGGCAACCCGGTTGGCCGAACTGAAGGACGAACCGGCCGAGACACTCGATGGTAGCAGCGTGCAACTGCTGGCAAATATCGAGTTCCCACATGAGGTCGATTTGTGCCTCAGTAGGGGTGCCGAGGGAATCGGCTTGTATCGCACAGAATTCCTCTATCTTGGCGCCGACCGTGAGCCGACCGAGGAGGACCATTACCGGGCCTATGCGGACGTCGTCCAGGCGATGGGACCGCGGCCGGTTGTGATTCGAACTGTCGACCTGGGTGCCGACAAGATGGGCCAACTGCCTCGTACCGAGGAAGAAAACAATCCCTTCTTGGGCGTCCGCAGTATTCGCCTTTCGCTTCGTAACCTCGACCTCTTTCGTGTCCAATTGCGAGCCATCGCCCGCGCCAGCGCGCTGGGTGAAGTCAAGATCATGTTTCCGCTGATCGCCACTCTGCAGGAAATCCGCCAGGCCAAGATGCTACTGGCCGACACCATGGAAGATGTTCGTGAGCAGGGATTTGATTGCGCCGACCAGATCCCGGTAGGGATGATGGTCGAAGTGCCGTCGGCAGTCATGATGATTGACAAGCTGGTTGCCGAAGTCGACTTCCTCAGCATCGGTACCAACGATCTGATCCAGTATGCTCTGGCAGTCGACCGGACGAACAAGGATATCGCATCACTTTACCGGGCCAGCGATCCGGCCGTCTTGCGATTGATCGATATCACCTTGAAGGCTGCCCGTATGGGGGACGTGATTGCCAGCGTCTGTGGCGAGATGTGCAGCAATCCCGCTTACACAACTCTATTGTTGGGGCTCGGCTTGCGCACCATGAGCGTCGCACCGAGCGCTATTCCAGAAATCAAACAAATCTGCCGGCGGGTATCGATTCAGCAATGTGAGCTGATTGCCGAGCGAGCTCTTGATATGGACTCTGCAAGAGAAATCGATGCCTACCTGCAGGAAGAACTAAGGAAGGTCGCGCCAGAACTGGTGTTCTGATCTCGATCGGTCCCACTCACGGGACGGATGAACTTATTTGACGTACCAGCTGGTACGGGACAAGGGTGAAATCATGAAAAAAGAGATGGTGATCAACGTGTCGCAGCCTGAGGAATGCCGCGTGGCAATCCTTGAGGACGGCGTTCTCGAAGAACTGTATGTGGAACGTGCCAGCCAGGATAACCTGGTCGGTAATATCTACCTGGGCAAGGTGGTTAACCTGGAGCCCAGTATCCAGGCCGCCTTCGTCGACTTTGGCGTCGGCCGTAATGGCTTCCTGCATATTAGCGATGTTGAGTCGCAGTATTTTCGCCAGGGTGGATACGATCCAGAAGAACTGGCAGCCGAAGAACGGGCGAATGCCAAGTCGTCCGGCCGGCGACGGCCGCCACGCGGTGGCCGGCCACGTGTCAAACCGCCAATCCAGGAACTGCTGGCCCGTGGCGACCACGTGCTGGTGCAAGTCATCAAGGAAGGTATCGGAACCAAGGGTCCCACCCTCTCCACCTACTTGAGTATTCCCGGCCGATACCTGGTACTGATGCCGGCGCTCGGTCGAGTCGGTGTTTCTCGCAAGATCAATGATGATGATCTACGACGCAAGTTGCGTAAGACATTGCGCGAATTGGATCCGCCCGAGGGCCTCGGATTTATCGTTCGTACCGCCGGGGCCGAGCGGACCAAGAAAGAACTCTCGCGCGATATGGCCTACCTGATCCGACTCTGGAAAGTCATCGTTCGCCGCCTGCGAAAAAATGATGGCCGTACCGATATCTACGAAGAGAGCGATATGATCATCCGCACGATCCGGGATATCTTCACCTCGGATGTGGATGCCGTCTATATCGACCAGGAGGATGCCTTTAAGCGGGCCAAGGAGTTCCTTCAGTTGGTGATGCCGCGACATGCCAATCGCCTGCATCTCTATGAAGGCAAGGAGCCGCTCTTTCACAAGTACAACTTGGAAGATGAAATCGATGGCATCTACAAGCGCGAAGTGCGATTGAGTGAGGGAGGATCGATCGTGATCGATCCCACCGAGGCACTTGTTGCCATCGATGTGAATAGCGGTAACTTTCGCTCGGATGGAGATGCCGAGGATTCGGCCTATCGACTGAATGTGGTGGCGGCCCGGGAAATCGCCCGCCAGCTGCGACTACGGGATCTCGGTGGCGTTATCGTGAATGACTTCATCGATATGCGCAAGGAAAAGCATCGCCGCGGTGTCGAGCAGACACTCAAGGATGCGATGAAACGAGATCGAGCTCGGACGAAGATCCTCCGCACCAGCCCCTTCGGGCTGGTGGAAATGACGCGCCAGCGAATTCGGCCAAGCCTCAAGCGGGCTGTCTATGAGGATTGCCCCAGCTGCTCCGGCCGTGGTGTTGTTAAGACGGTAGAGTCAATGTCGATTGAAGTTGTCAGGCAACTCATGCTGGCCTCCCAGGTGCCGAAGATCGAGAAGATCACCGTGAATGTGAGTTACGATGTGGAAGCCTACCTGGTTAACAAGAAACGACCGGACTTTGACCGCCTCGAAGATGAAGGCCGAATTTCCATCAAGGTCAAAGGGAAAGACCATGTCTATCCCGAATACCTCGAAATCGACTGCCTCGATGGCAAGGGAAAGCGAGTTTCCTTTAGCTAAAAGGACCCTGTGGAGGCCCCTGACTGTGGAAAAATCAGCCTCCGCGGGCCTCGACGAAGCCACCACCATTCGCTACTGTGACAAGTTGCTACAATAGCCCGGAAGATCAGTAAGGGAAGCCGCGATGTACGCGATCGTCGACGATAACGGACAGCAAATCAAAGTCGAGCAAGGCCAACGGCTTGAAATCGACCTGCGCGAAGCGTCCGCAGGTGATCAGATTACCTTTGACCGTGTGCTCGTTATCTCAGGCGATAACGGCATTCAACTCGGTCAACCAACTGTCGAAGGCGCCAGTGTGACCGCTGAAGTTCTCGGCGTTGCACAGGGCCCTAAGCTGATCGTGCAGAAACTGCGCCGCCGGAAGAATTCGCGGCGAAAAAACGGCCATCGACAGATGTACACTCTGGTCCGTATCGATGCGATCGAAGGTAGCCTCGAATCAAGTGGCGATGAAAAAACGTCTGTAGAACCCGAAGAGACCGTCGAAGTTGAAGCTGCTGAGCAGGTTGATGATCAAGAGGTCAGCAACGAAACAGCAGCCGAGGTCGATGAAGTAGAAGCAGCTGAAGCTGCTGAAGAAACCGCCGCCGACGAAGGTGAAGCGGAAGAAGCTGCTGAAGAAACCGCCGCCGACGAAGGTGA
>Ga0209403_10001159_pt1 | contig 35106 bp, 36 predicted proteins | sample ArcticOcean_MG_C_8_FD_187440 | JGI IMG/M metagenome (GOLD analysis project Ga0209403, IMG submission 187440) | Marine microbial communities from western Arctic Ocean - ArcticOcean_MG_CB11_86 (SPAdes) (version 2) | ecosystem: Environmental > Aquatic > Marine > Oceanic | place: Arctic Ocean...
TCGTCGCGTATATTGACGCCGATGGGTATTACCGATTTGCCAATAGATGTTACGAAATATGGTTCACGCGCCCGGTCGACAAGATCGTCGGACGCCATATCGAAGACGTCATAGGGCCCGATAATTTTCTGGTAATTTCAGATTCGCATAGAAAAGCGCTGCGCGGAGAAGCGACCTCCCGGCTCGGCGAATTTGTCTCGACCGATGGACGAAAGTCACATTTTTTCGCACGTTATGTGCCCTATTTTGGGCCGGGCGGCGTCATCCGCGGTTACTACATATTGTATCAAGACATTACCGAACTGAAACGCACCGAAGAGGCACTTCACGAAAGCGAGACGCGTTTGGCCGAAGCACAGCAACTCGCCAATCTCGGCAGTTGGAGCGTTTATATTGAGGGAAATAAACAAATCGGGCTGGTATGGTCGGCCGAGCTCTGCCGCATCTTCGGGATTGCGCAAGATGCTATCCCCCCCGATTTCGAATCCTTCCTCGGCCATGTCCATGATGAAGACCGTGAGCGGGTCAGCCATTCATGGTCCATTTCCAGCGAGGAATCCGAGACGCCATATACTTTGGAACATCGGATCGTGCGCCCCAGCGGAGAGGTGCGATACGTTCTCACCAAGGCGCGATCATTTAAGGATAAAGCACTCGCCGGCAGCCACTGGACCGGCGCGACAATCGACATAACCGAGCGCAAGTTGGCCGAGGAAGCACTGCGCGAAAGCGAGTCTCGTTATCGCGCGGTCGCTGATCTCGCCCTTGAACTGATTTGGATCCATACCGATGGCATCCTCGTCTACTGTAATGATTACTGCGCGCAATCGCTGGGGCTGGAGTCTCCGGAAGAGCTGATCGGCAGGCCCATTCTGTCCATCCTGCATCCGGACGAGCACGATGCTGCCGGTCGGCGCATTTCCGAAATGCTAACCAAAGGAAGTGTCATCCCACGCGTCGAAAGACGCCTGTTGCGGCAGAGCGGTAGCGTCATGATTGCTGAAATCGCGGGATGCGCGTTCAACTATCGTGGCAAGCCATCGATCCTTTCGGTTGGCCGCGACATCACCGAACAGAAGCGCGCCGAGGAGGCCCTGCACAAAAGCCAGAGCCACCTCCAGGAAGCGCAGCGCATCGCCCATATAGGCAGCTGGGAATTCAACCAGTAAACCGGGGAGCTCACCTGGTCCGACGAAGTGTATCGAATATTCGGCGTGCTAAAGGGCGTCTTTCACCCGACCCTCGACAGCTATTCCGAACTTATCCATCTGGACGACCGCATGATGGTGTCGCGTGCGCTTGGCAGAAGCGAACCGGGCAGCGAGGATTATTCGTACGAACCGCGTATTGTCCGCCCGGACGGTGAGATAAGAACGATCCGCGTGGTGGCGCTTGCCGACACCGATGAGGGTGGGGAACTGAGCGGCCGGGCGGGCACTATTCAAGATATTACCGAGCAATCGAAGGCTGAAAAGCAGCTTCGTCAGGCGATGAAAATGGAGGCCGTGGGCCGGCTGACCGGCGGCATCGCGCATGATTTCAATAACCTCATGACAATCGTGAAAATAAACCTATCCATGCTGCAGGATAAAAAATACAGCGGCCTGCAGCCTCAACTTGTCACCGAGGCCCTCGAGGCGTGCCAGCGCGGCGCGTCCCTAACCCATCGCCTGCTTGCCTATTCACGCAGTCAAACTCTCCAGCCGGTGTCGGCAGATTTGAACGAAGTCATGACCGGCATATTGAATTTATTAGAGCGTACTCTCGGCGCCCACATATCGATTGAAACATTGTCGAGTCCGAGTTTGGCGCGGGTGATGATCGACGTGAACGAACTTGAAACGGCATTGATCAATCTCGCCACCAATGCCCGCGATGCCATGCCGGACGGCGGCGAACTCAGTATTGGGACGGCAAACGTAACTCTCGATGCGGTGGAGGCCGAGCGCAGAAAAGTGGACGCCGGTCACTATGTAGAGCTTTCTGTCAGCGACACCGGAAGCGGCATCGCCGAAGATATTATCGATGAAATATCCGAACCGTTCTTCACCACCAAAGACGTCGGCGAGGGAAGCGGCCTTGGACTCAGCATGGTGCAAGGCTTCGTCACCCAATCCGGTGGGCATATGACCATCAAAAGCGCGCCTGACCAGGGCACAAAGGTTTCCATTTTATTACCCGCCATCGCCGAGGCGCCGCCGATCGGGGCGACAAAAGAAGGCGCCGATCATCCTCGTGGATCGAGCGAGAAGCCCTATGACCAAGCATTACTGGCCGTGCGCATCGCTGAAATGATCGGATCGACCGGGCCGTCGGCCGATTGATATTTCCTGCGTGATGCCTTGCCGAAGCGCGCAATACCGCTAGCAGGCAGCGCCAATGTATGGACTCGTGGCTGACGCCTATTTACCTTCTCTCCGGACCCTCACACGAACGGCACTCATAGCGATGCCTAATTCCAATTCAGCCGGACAGATTTATTTGTATGGTCTCTTGCAAGCTTATGAGGCCGAAATCGCCGGTGAAGTATATTTCACCGTTCTCGCCAATGTGTTTCCGGACTCCGGCCAATATGAAAAATTGATGCGGCTGGCCGAAGTCGAGCACCGCACGTCGACGATCCTCCAGCCACTTATCGAGCGCCATCGTTTGAAGCCCCTCGACCGCGCGGCGTTGGCGGCGCGCGGAGAAAATTAGGTCAAGCAACGCGCCTTCCGGCAGTGGCACGACCTGATGAAAAACATGACCACTCGCTATCCAGGATTCATCAAAAAATTCAAGATTCTAGAGGCTGAGGGACCGGACGAAGACAAGCGCGCGCTCAACGTCCTGGTCCGCCACGAAGCCGCACTCCTCGCGTTTGCCGAGCAGGAGATGACGGGCGCAGCGGACTCTCTCTCCCCGATCCGGGATTTTTTGTCAGATACGCGATCGGCATCCAGGCGCGCCTAGCACGGCATAAAATCAGCAACACAATTAGGCCCAATCCGCCGTCGCGAATAATGATGTTTTTAACTGCCTCATTCGCGCCTGCCCTGTAAGCTGAACGGTTAATTGAGAGGCAGTTTCCGTATGACGGCGGTTTTGTTGGCAGCGCTTGGTGACGCCTTGGAAACAGGCCGCCAGGAAGACGGTGACGGCGTTCTCCATTGCGCGGCGCGCGACGAGGCGCTGATTGCAGCCGGCTTCGAAAATGCATTGCCGCTTGAATGTCTCGATGTGTGCGTTGTCACGCCGAGCGCGCCGGTTTGTTCCGGGCCGTTGTTTGAATTACCGCGCCGATCGGCGCGCGCCGGAAAAATTGTTGAGCGCCTTTATCTATTGCCGGAGCTTGCGTTGGCGGCGGACAATGAGTTGATCGTCCACTTGGCGCTCGACCGTGAGGCGGGTGTCCGGACCACGGTCCTCAATATCGGCCCGTGCATTGTTGCCGGCGAACCACCGATCGCACCGCTTCCCAATTGCGCGCTGTGGCAGCTCACTGACGGCGGTGATATTCTAGTCAGCCGAACCTCGGCGGCGGATTGGATGCTCTCCGCCCGGTCAGATGACATTATTACTCGCCGGGCGCTTATCGAAAGCCTGCGGCGCGACGGCATCCCAGTCACGGCGGATGCCCTTGCGCCGACAGAACTCTGCGAGCCGCTTCTGACTTCGGCGCCGCTGGCAAAATCGGCGGCCTCGGCTCTATGTTGTCGCGGCGCGGGCGAAGACTGCTCCTGGTATCACGGATTTTGGCAATATTTGAGAATTATCGGAATGGTTGCCGCGCCCGAGCGCCACGCTGGATTCTACGCCTAGACGCTGGGCGGGCTGGCGAAAAGCGGAGAACATCCGCGCATTCTCATTTCGGCCAATGCGGATTACGCCATGCTGGCGCATGTTCTTCACGCCTTTGGCGGGCACGCCAAAGATATCGAGATCATGGTCCTCGATATCTGCGAGACGCCGTTGATGTTGTGCAAATGGTATGGCGCACGTGAGGAAGTGCGGGTCGAGACCCACGCCTGCGATATTGTTCAGTGGGAAACCACGCGACAATTCGATCTTATTGTCACGCACTCCTTTCTCCCCATGCTGCCGGCGCCGGCGCGCCAATTGCTGGTGGCGAAATGGCGGGAGGTGCTGCGCCCAGGGGGAAAGGTCGTGTCGACGACCCGTATCAATCCCGATTGGGCTGAGGCCGACATTCATTCGGATCCGGATCGGGTGAAAGGATTTCGCAAAAATGCTTGGCGGCAGGCGTTGAAATGGCAAAACGTCGTTGGCGTCGACGCCGAGCAATTGGCTGCTGCGGCGGAAAATTATATGCGCCGAATGAAGTCCTTCTCGCTCACCTCGGAGGATGAATTGCGCACGCTATTCACGGCATCGGGTTTCGCTTTCGATATGTTGAATATCGTCACTGTCGCCGGCAATGTGGGGCGGCCCCAGGCCGGGCCAGGCACAAGCCAAAGCGCAGGATATGCGGAATTTGTCGCCACCCGAGTGTGAGATACGGGCTCAAAGCTCCAACTTGAAGTCCTCAAATTTTCCGCTTGTGCTGCGTGGTATTTCATCAAAATAGCTGAACGACATGGTGAATGGATGGCCGAGACGCTCGGTCAGAAGGGTGCGCATCTTGTCTTCCTGTTCCGTACTGAGATTTTGCTCGACCACCAATCTGATTTCCAGGTTATCGAGGGTTTTTTGCACAATTTGATATTGCCGGATCGGCGCAATTTCGCCGAATTTTCGATTGCTGAAGAAAGGCCAAAATTGATCGCCATTGGGCAGGGTAATCATGCCACGCGCCCGCCCATCAATACGGTTGAAGACCGGTAGGCCACGGCCGCACGGGCAGGGCTCGCCGACCTCGGCAAAATCGCCGATATCGTAGCGGATCAGCGGCGAGGCAAAATTGTGCAAATGGGTGACCACCACCTTGCCGGTTTCACCCGGTGCTGTGGTGCTGCCATCGTCGTTCAACACTTCGACGATCAGGTTTTCTGCCTGCGCATGGTAATGCGTGTGGCCGTGACATTGCAGGGCGATATAGCCCGCTTCCTGGCAGGTATACATATCCGTAAGCGGCACCCCCCAGACCTCCTGGCAAAGTTCTCGGACTGATGGTTTGAGGAGTTCCGACATAGTTTGTACTTCGCGCATTTCCGGGAGGCGGATGTTTTCGGCCTGGCAATGGCGCAGGATGGCCTCAAGATTCGAGGGATAGGTAATGAGATAATTGGCATCTTGACGCGCTAACCATTCCACATGGTTCGCCACTGGTGTCGTGATACTGAGCATGGCCCCCGGGCCCGTAGGCAGCGCGCCGCCATAAGCCCCGCCCCAGGACCGCGCTTGTTTGCCATCGGGATAACCTGCGGTGTTGTTATAGTCGTAACGGATGGCGGCGAACTTCGCGCTGAAATCGCAGCGCCGCCAGATGTAATCCCGAAGCGTGAAGGCGACCCACATGGCAGTGGTCAAATCGGTGGTCAGAACCCGCACCGGTTTGCCGGTCGAGCCGGATGTTGAAATGGCTCCGGTTTTGCCGTGACCCTTGGGCAGGGCCCGGCTGTGCAGCCGCTCGCCGGCGTCCTGGATGTCCTCGCGCCGCAGCAACGGCAACTCGGACCAGATATCCGCTGTCAATGGTTGGCCGTAGCGCCAGCCGATGTCAGATAATCGCTCGGCGTAGTAGGGCGTCGTGCGCCGCGCATGGCGCAATACCTCGGCGGCCTGACGAAACTGCGCCGCCTGAAGCCGTTCCGGGTCCCACCACTGGCTCTGCTCTAGCTGAAACAGCAGAGACAGCATGATCGCAGAACGCTGGTTCGGAACAGCCGGCCACAAATTACCTTCCATGCTGGGCGTCGGAGAGGAAAGTGCGGAATTTACTGTCATGCGGCGGGACATTAGCATGTCGGTATGTAGATCGCGGGCTAGAATTTGCCGTCGAATTCCGCAATCTTGCAAGCGTCTCCGCAAGGAATTTTATCGTGAAGTCTGAACGCAATATCGATGCTGCATCAAGGCAATCTCTTTGCAGCGAAATACAAGGTTTGCTGCCGCCATGCCGGTAACCCTTGCGACCGAGCAGAACGCACAAGGGGCTTGGAAGCTGCGCCGCCAATTCGCCAATTTTGCGATGTTCGACGAGTTGGTGGCGAATGAATTCCTGATGCCAGACGTGCGGCGCTCCCGTCGAGAGACAGGGCTCGCGGCCATTCTGCAATTTGCCGCCACACAGGTTCCTCATTACAGGGAATTGTTCGCACACCTCAATTTCGCAAATGGATCAGCCCCCCAGCCTAGCGATCTATCGCGCATACCGCCGCTGCCCGATGGTGAGACGATACGATTCCCCACCTGGCCCGGCCCGGTTCCCGTGGCCTACGCTGCCTTCCCGCAGCAGAGCTCCTCGTAACAGAAGGAATAAATGAAAATGAAGGTTGGTTTTATCGGCATCGGTAATATGGGCGGTGCGCTGGCAAGTCGGCTTGTAGGAAAAGTCCCCCTTACCGTGTTTGATACGGATTTTAAGCGCCTGGATGCTTGGGATCAGAAGGGAGTTACGGTCGCAAAAAATTTGCGTGAACTCGCGATTGAGTCTGAAGTTGTTCTCGCCTGCCTTCCGACCTCCAATGAAGTCAAAAGCATTGTTTTAGGAAAGAACGGTATCGCCAATTTCTTAGCGCCAGGAAGTATAATTGTGGATATGACGTCCGGTGACCCAGCGGTAACGCGCGAAATATCAGGGCTTCTCTTTGAGAACAAAATCGAGCTTATCGATGCCCCTGTCAGCGGCGGCCCGCGCGGTGCCAGGGAAGGAACTATAGCCATTATGGTAGGCGGTTCTGACACACAATTTGAGCGAGTTAAAACTGTACTTGGATTTATCAGTCATAACATCATACATGCCGGGCCGCTCGGAAGCGGACACTCTATTAAGCTCGGAAACAATCTGTTGAACCTGATCTGCCGGATGGGAACCTTTGAAGTAATCTCAATGCTTGTGCGAGAAGGTGTGGCGCCAGACATGGCGGTTGAAATTATCCAAAAAAGCTCAGGTCGAAATTACGCAACTGAAATTACATTGCCCGACAATATTTTATCGGGAAAGATGAATCAGGGATTTTCCACGGCCATGATGGAGAAGGACAGCAGTTTGGCACTAGAAATCGGCGCGAAGCATGACCTAGATATGGCACTTGGTAAAATTGCTCAAACAATGCTCGATCGCACGATTGCTAAATATGGTTTGGATGCTGATATGAGCGCAGTGGCAAGCCTTTTTGAAAGCGAGACAGACGCAAAAATTCGGCCATAGGGATCGAGAGAACGCGCAAAAATGGCGCGGCCTTTGGTTGTTCTAGGAGCCTTCCATTGGCGCTTCTGCCGCTATCATTTCCAGGATTATGGACATCTCATTTGGGTCTGAGACAAACGATGGGAAATCCAGAATAAGGCGTGTCACGCCCATGCGCTCATATTGCGACAGGTCTCTGAGCACGCCCTCGGCAGTACCCGCAATGATCACGGCATTCACCTCGATTGTTTTCGGGTCCCGGCCCGCCTCCTCAGCCATCTGATAAAGCGTCGCCAGCGCCGTCTTTAAATCGCCACCCAGACTATAAACGTCATCCGGTGCTTCCGACACGACCTGCCAGCCGTCAGCCAAGGCAATCACCCGCCTAAAGCAGGCCTTTCCGTTGCCGCCAATGGTGATCGGCGGATGTGGCTTCTGCAATGGCTGGGGGCGGCATTGCACGTGGGAGAAGCTATGATATTCACCGTCATATTTGGGCTCTTCCGCAGTCCATAATTCTTTCCAAATCCGAATATGTTCTTCCGTGCGCGCCCATTTTTTTTCGGTTGGAACGCCGAGCGCCTCAAACTCTTCGTTGAGCCAGCCGGCGCCAACACCCACATCGAGCCTGCCGTTCGACAGCACATCGATCGTGGCCATCATCTTTCCGGTCACGACGGGATGGCGGTAAGGCGCGACCAACACTGAAAACCCGAGACGAACCCGCTTCGTACAGCCGGCCACGAAGGCGAGGCTGGTGATCGGATCGAGGTGGCTCCCCTTTGGGTCAGCGATAAAGCCGCCGGATTTGGTATAGGGATAGGTTGAAACGATTCGGGTTGGCATAATCACGTGGTCTGGTACCCAAACTGATTCAAAGCCGCGCGCTTCGGCCAATTGGGCCATCGCGACCATATTCTCCTGGGTTGCCATCGCACCCATGACCGGAAGCATAAACCCGATTTTCATATCGCCCCCCAAAACTATAAGATTTTGCTACTCGATTTTCGATCAGCTGCCATTACGATACCCCATTGATCTTGCATGGTCATCTTGAGCCGGTCGTTGTTAAATCTGTCATGCCTTGGAAATATCGGTCGACCTCGGATGCGCAGCAAAAGGTATACGCCCCGCCGCGCCGTGATTTAGGAATGAGCCGCTGCGGCTTTATCCCATAGCGATCGCTTCTCAGTCATTTCTGCCGCCAGCTTGAGTGCCGCGATCAGGCTGGTTGCGCTGGCCACGCCCTGGCCGGCGATGTCGAGCGCCGTACCGTGGTCGGGCGAGGTGCGCACGAACGGCAGGCCGAGCGTGGTGTTGACGCCGCCTTCGAAATCGATCGTCTTGATTGGGATCAGAGCTTGATCGTGGTACATGCAGATCGCCGCGTCATAGGTTTTGCGCGCGACGCTATGAAACATGGTGTCCGCGGGCAGGGGGCCGCGTGCGTCGATGCCTTCAGCGCGCAATTGGCTGAGCGCCGGTTCGATGATGTCTATTTCCTCTCGCCCCATGCCGCCCTTCTCACCGCCATGCGGGTTGAGCCCGGCGAAGGCCAGGCGCGGTGCGGTAATGCCAAAATCGCGCGCCAGGGCCGCCGCTGTCACCCGCCCGCAACGTATGATCTTATCGCCGGTCAGCGTGCGGGCTGCCTCGGCGAGGGCGACGTGAATCGTCACTGGCACAACGCGCAATTCCGCGCACGCCAGCATCATCACCGCTTCAACGTCCGGGCCGGCGAGTGCGGCGAGAAATTCCGTGTGACCGGGATGGGCAAAGCCCGCCGCGGTGAGGACGGATTTTTGTATCGGGTTGGTCACCACTGCGCGCGCGTCGCCGCTCTGCACCAGCTGCACCGCGCGCTCGATGGATTCGATCACCGCTGCCGCAGTGGTCGTGTCCGGCTTGCCCGCGCGCGCCTCGACGTCGTGCGATAACGCCAGGACTGGGAGCGCTGTTTCAAAGCAGGCAGCGGCGTCGCCGGGCTTGCCGATAGCTTGCACCGGCGCCGCCAAGCCCAAGTCGTCGGCCAACTGTTGCAGCCGCGCCGGGTTGTCGATGACGAAGAACGGCGGCACGCTCTCGGCGCGGTCGCGCCAAGTCTTGAGCGCGATCTCGCCGCCGATACCGGCCGGCTCTCCCATCGTCAGCGCGATCGGTGCGCGCATGGCCTAGGTCCTCATTGCCGGTGCGGAATAATGACGCCGGGATTCAGCATGCCGCTCGGATCGAACCGCGCTTTCACCGCCGCCAGTGCGTCGCCCATCAGCGCCGGGCGCTGGGCGTCGTACCACGGCATGTGATCGCGTCCGACCGCATGGTGGTGAGTGATCGTGCCACCTTCACGGATCAGCGTTTCCGATGCCGCCTGCTTAATTTCTTTCCACTGCGCCAGTTCGTGCCCCGGCGTTGTTTGGGCGTGCAGGGTGAAATAGGGCGCGCAGCCGTCGGTATAAGCATGGGTAAAACGGCAGCTCACATGACCCGGCGCACCGGTTGCCCGTTTGATGATCTCGTGTGTCGCTGCTTTCACATTGATGTGGAAATCGGCGAGGCGTTCCCAGGTGATCGCGGTCTCGAAGGTGTCGTGCAGGATGCCGCAGGAAATCAGCCCCTCGCGCTTGAACGGCGCGCCAATGAATGCGTCGCGCCATGCATCGGCCGTCTCATCGCGCTCGCCAGCCGCATTGATCCGGCCACCCTGGTCGCGCACACATTCCAGCGCCCGCGCCATCCACGCATCAACCGGATGGTCGCCGGATTCAAAGCCGAGAACGACCAAATGAAAGCTGCCGTCGCCGGCCCCGGCGAGCTTGGTTTCCTCAGCGTCCACCAAGCGGCAATTGGACGGCCAGAGACCGGCCTGCGCCACCGCGCGGATCGCTTCTGCGGCGCCTTCAAAGCTGTCGAAGCGGACTGCCGCAGAGGCACGGAAAATGGGTTTCTGCTGTAGGCGCATCCATGCCTCGGTGATGATGCCGAGTGAGCCCTCAGAGCCGATCATCAATCGGTCCGGGCTCGGTCCGGCGCCTGAGCCGGGCAGGCGGCGGCTTTCCAGGGTGCCGCTTGGCGTGACCGTACGCAGGCTTTCGACCAACTCGTCAATATGCGTGTAGAGAGTGGCAAAATGCCCGCCTGAGCGCGTCGCGATCCAGCCGCCGAGAGTAGAGAACTCGAAGGATTGCGGAAAATGTCTAAGCGTCAGGCCGGACGGCTTCAACTGCGCCTCCAGATCCGGCCCGAGGGTGCCGGCCTGAATGCGCGCCGCGCGCGATGTCGGGTCGATCTCCAATACCTTCGCCATGCGCCGCATGTCGATGGTGAGCACCGCCTTGAACGCACCACCGACCACTGGCTCGATGCCGCCAACGACGGTTGAGCCGCAGCCGAACGGAATTACCGCCGCCCCCGCGCCATCGGCCCAGTCCAGCAGGGCAACAATGTCTTCCTCGCTTTCTGGAAAGGCGACGATATCGGGCGCGTTGCTGAAATTGCGTGCATAGGCGCGGATGTAATCCGGATAGGATTTGCCGTACGTGTGGGCGGCGCGGTCATAGGCGCTGGTAGAGCAAATACCGGCCAAAGCTTGCGGCGCAGTCAGGCGCGGCGTGGCGAGATTGATTTCGGCCAGAGTCGGTGGCGCGGTGTAACCGTGCAGGGATATACCGGTCAGCCCGCCGATGCGCGCCGCGACCTCGCGCGCTTGTGCTTCGGACAGGGTCTGGTCCTCGTGACCCCAACCCCAAAATTTTAACCGCCTGTCGCTCATATTCTCACCGTTTAGCCGCTTCGGTTTTTGGCGCGCCCGGCATCTGACGGGGCGCGTTATGGTTAGTCGAAATAAGGCATCTAGCCGATAGTTTGATTGAACCCGAGAGGAAGGACAATGCGCGTGCTCAAGACTTGGTTGATCACATGTTGCACGGCAATTGTTGCTCTCAACAAGCTGTCCAGGAAACTGTTTCTGAGCGGGTTTTCAGCCTCGGCGCTGCCAACCGCTTTTAACCGGACCCGGCGTCAGGAGGGCGAGGTCAGGGTCGAGAAACGCACCGGCAGGATTTCGCGTGTCGAAATCTGGCCAGCGCTGTTTTTTTCGACCAGCAAAAGCTGCTGATCGTCTTCCAGCCCGGCGGGAATGATCATGCGTCCGCCCGCTTTGAGCTGTCCGAGAAGGGCCGGCGGCATCAGGTCGGGCGCAGCGGTGGCGATAATACGGTCGAACGGCGCATGTTCCGGCCAGCCCTGATTGCCGTCCCCGACGCGAAAATGGATGTTACCGTAGCCGCTCGCGTCGAGACGCTGTCTGCCTTCGGTGGCGAGCTCCTCAAGGATTTCCACGGTGTAGACCTCGCGCGCCAACTCGGCCAAAACGGCAGCCTGATAGCCGAGTCCGGTGCCGATCTCCAAAACTTTGTGGCCGCCCGTTAACTCCAGCAAATCGGTCATCAGCCCGACGATGAAGGGTTGTGAGATAGTCTTGCCATGGCCGATCGGCAGCGGTGAATCAAGATAGGCATAGAGCTTCATTTCCACCGGCACAAAATCATGCCTCGGCACGCGGCCGAGCGCCGCCATCACCGAATCGCCGAGCATGTCGCGACCCGTCCTGTCGGCGACCAAACTGGCATGGTTCGCCACCTGCCCGACCATGCTTTGCCGGAGGGCGGTGAACTGCGCATCAACCGGGCTTAACTCCGCCATAATCAACTCCAAGACCGGTAGTTTTTGTGTCGGCAACAGCTTCGCAGCCAAGTCCGCGCGGCGCTCCGATCTGTTATAAATAGAAGCATAATGTTTGCCCTTCGGCCAGAGAATCATCCAGGCGGTTGAGATGCTGACGCCTCTCTCTGCGATTTGCCGAGACTGCAGCTGGGAAGGCGTCGCTGGTGGTGACGGCGAACCCTGCCCGAATTGCCGCTCCCCGCGCACGCGCAGCCATTGCGAATTGACCGCCCTTGCCATCGCTCATGTCGATTGCGACGCCTTCTACGCCACCATTGAAAAGCGCGATGATCCAGCGCTGGCCGATAAGCCGGTGCTGGTTGGCGGCGGCAAACGCGGTGTCGTCGCAGCCGCCTGCTACATTGCCCGGCGTTACGGCATTCGCTCAGCGATGCCCATGTTCAAGGCGCTTGAAGCTTGCCCGCACGCCGTCGTCGTCTCTCCGAATATGGAAAAATATTCCCGTGTCGGCCGCGCGATACGCGAGATGATGCTCGCCCGCACCCCGCTGGTCGAGCCGATTTCGATCGATGAGGCGTTTCTCGATCTCTCCGGCACCGAAAGCCTGCATGGCGGTAGCCCGGCGCGCAGCCTGGCAAAGCTCGCCAGAGAGATCGAAACGGAGCTTGGTGTGACCGTTTCCGTCGGCCTCAGCTACAACAAATTCCTCGCCAAGATCGCCTCCGATTTGGACAAGCCGCGCGGTTTCTCCGTCATCGGCCGGGCAGAAGCCAATCAATTTCTTGGCGACAAGCCGGTCGGCCTGTTGTGGGGTGTTGGCGCCGCGATGCAACGGCGCCTGGCCGGTGATGGAATCCATCGCATCGCCGAGCTGCGTGAACTTCCGGACGCCGAACTGGTGCGGCGTTATGGCGCCATCGGCACACGCCTCGCGCGTTTCTCACGCGGCGAGGATGGGCGTGCGGTCAAGCCCGGCCGGGCAGCCAAAAGCGTATCCTCCGAAACTACCTTTGGGAATGACATCCGCGCCTTTGACGAGCTCGAAGCTAAACTATGGCGGCAGTGCGATCGCGTCGCCCGGCGCATGCGCAAGAGCGAGCTGATTGGGCGCACGGCAACGCTCAAGCTGCGCACTGCGAATTTCAAGATTCTCACCCGCTCGCGTACCCTGACGGCGCCGACGCAGCTCGCCGAAGTGCTGTTCCACGCCGTCTTGCCATTGCTCAAAAAAGAGGCCGATGGCCGCCTTTTCCGCCTGATCGGGGTCGGATTAAGCGGCCTGGAAAGCGCCGACAATGCGCCGCAGTCGGATTTGTTCGGCGCTGAAGACGAACGCAGCGCGGTGCTCGAAAAAACCGTCGACGGCCTGCGCGATCGGTTTGGCGATGCGGCGCCGGTAAAAGGCCGCTCGCTCCCGGGCAAGCGCAAATAATCCGCGTCCTTCGCCGATTTAGTGCGGATCAATGATTTGCCATGCATCCGCCGCGCAGGGCATTCTCGGGATCGCGGCGGACAAGCTGGAGAACATGAACTGTGGCAGAAGACCGGACCAACAATCCCCGCGAACCTTTAAGCGACAGACTCGCCGCCTGCTATTCGGGCGCACTGCACGACACTTTGCGCGAACTCGGCCACACCAACTGCGTCCTGCCAAACGATATCCAGCCGATCGATCCGACCTACAAGCTGTCCGGCCAGGTGTTCACGGTGGAAGGTCATCTCGAGCCCGGTCTCGATGGCCATGAGACGCTGTTGCGCTGGACCGAGTTTTTGGCGCGCGCCCCGGCTGACCGCGTGGTTCTGTGTCAGCCGCATGATTCCACCATCGCGCATATGGGCGAGCTTTCCGCTGAAACGCTGCAATTCCGCGGCGTCCGCGGCTATATCGTCGACGGTGGCAGCCGCGACACGGAATTCGTTCTTGCCATGGGATTTCCGGTATTTTGCCGCTACCTGACGCCGCGCGACGTGGTCGGCGTTTGGGTGCCGGATCGTTTCGGCGAGCCCATCGAAATCGGTGGCGTTGCCGTAGAGACCGACGATTACGTGTTCGCCGATCGCGATGGAGTGGTGATCATCCCGGCCGTAATGGCCGAGCAAACCGTGAGCCATGTTGAAAAAAAGATGCAAACCGAGAATTTGGTGCGCAAAGCCATCCTTGAGGGCGTTGACCCGAGACAAGCCTATTTGAAATACGGTAAATTTTAGCCTTTGGTCTGGCCCGCAAAGGAAAATGAACAGGTGAACGCCATGGAACAACAAATTGCCGCGCGCAATGCGGCGCGCGAAGAGGCGGTGGCGCTGCGAACTCGGATTCGCGGCGGCTTTTTCGCCGATCAAACTGCCGGCGTCGCGCCGCTTTGCGTGCAAGGCAATCTGGTCATCCTGCCGTCCTATCTGGCCGATGATTTCCACCGTTATTGCGAGGCCAACCCCAAGCCATGCCCCTTGCTTGCGATCTCAAAGCCGGGCGATCCAGCATTGCCCAGCTTGGCCGAGGAATTCGATCTGCGGACCGACGTTCCGCTCTACCGCATCTATCGTCGCGGTGAGCTGGAGCGCGAGACCACCGACATCCGCGATGTTTGGGAGGATGATTTCGTCGGCTTCGTTCTCGGCTGCTCCTATAGCTTCGAGGCGGCGCTGATCGATCATGGCATTCCGCTGCGTCATATCGAAAACAACATGGGCGTTCCCATGTTCATCTCCAACATCGAAACCGTTCCGGCTGGCACGTTCGCCGGCCCGACGGTCGTTTCCATGCGGCCGATGACGCCCGAACATGCCCAATGGGCGGCCACAATCTGCGCGCAATTTGACCGCGCACACGGCGAGCCGGTGCAGATCGGCGACGCAGCCGCGATCGGTATTAACGACATTATGTCGCCAGATTTTGGCGAACCCACGCCGGTGGAAGACGGTGAAATACCGGTGTTCTGGGCGTGCGGTGTCACGCCACAGATGGCGATCAAACAGGCGCGGCCGGACATCTGCATCACCCATGCACCCGGATTTATGGTTATTACCGATATTGCCGCTTCCGAGCTTGCCGCAGGCAGAGGTCCGGAGATATCTTCCGCCCCGCAATCGAACTAAAAATATTGGAGCCAAACGATGAAGTTGATGCGCGTGGGCGCACCGGGCCAGGAACGGCCGTCGGTGCGCATGGCCGACGGGACCGTGATCGACGTCTCTTCGGTCGTGAACGAATATGACGGCGCCTGGCTGGCAGCCGGCGGCATGGCGGCGCTTGAATCGCGCCTGAACGAGGGCATCGAAGGGTTCCCCATCGTGGACATCGCTGCCGAGCGCATCGGCGCGCCGATCGCGCGCCCCGGCAATATCCTTGCGATTGGCCTGAATTATGCCGATCACGCGGCAGAGGCCGGTATGGACGTGCCCTCCGAGCCAATCCTCTTTACCAAAGCGCCCAGTTCCTATTGCGGGCCCAACGACACAGTTTTTGTGCCGCGCACTAGCGTGAAAACGGATTGGGAAGTTGAGCTCGGCGTGGTCATCGGCAAAGAGGCGAGTTATGTCGCCGATGAGGCCTCGGCACTGGACTATGTGGCCGGTTACTGCATCGTCAACGATGTCTCGGAGCGCGATTTTCAGATCAATCGCGGGCCGACCTGGATTAAGGGAAAATCGGCCAAAACCTTCTGCCCAACCGGTCCTTGGCTGGTCAGCCGCGATGAAATCGCCGATCCCCAGGCGTTGGCGATGAAGCTTTCGGTCAATGGCGATCTCTGCCAAAACGGCAATACCAGCACAATGATTTTCGGTGTCGCCCATTTGGTCTGGTATTTGAGCCAGTTCATGGTGTTGGAAGCCGGCGACCTGATCGCCACGGGCACGCCGCCGGGGGTTGGAATTGGTATGAAGCCGCCTAAATTCCTCGTCGCAGGCGATGTGATGGAGCTTGAAATCGACGGCTTGGGCAGCCAGCGCCAGAAACTGGCGCAAGCCTGACCGGCGTATCACTCCCTTTTCGGGCGGGCAGAGGCTCTGAAATTTAGACACTTTTAAGCATTGGCGTCGAATATGGACGAGTCTGTGTGCGCTGGCGGTGAGCCGGCGCCGATTCCTGTTCGGTACAACCCAATGATGCGCTTACCCAACCTCTCTTCAAATTCGGTCACGCAAAGCCATCTGACAAAGCGCCTGCAAGCCTGGTGGTCAGGATATTATTATGAGCCTGAACAGGCAGCCGAACCCGTGCCAGAGGATCTTGCGGATGCGACAGGCTCGACGCCAACCTGGAATGGCCGACAGGCCCTCGCTTGGTCCGATCCGCGGTTGCAGATAACTGAGGAAATTTGGGGCAAAGGTTATTCGGGTCCCGGCGGAGATGAAGAAATCGAGGCGTTGATCCGCCCTCTCGGTCTTGATTCGGGCATGATGATCGCCGATTTCGGCGCTGGCTTGGGCGGTACGACGCGGGCGCTTCACAATCAAACAGGTACCTGGGTTTCGGGCTTCGAAGCCTCACCCCTATTGGCCGAAGCGGCGGCGGAACTTTCGTATATGGCCGGCCTGAGCAAAAAGGCCATGGTCGAGGCGTTCGATCTCGAACACCTAGATTTGCGCCCCAACGCGTATAATACCGTGTTTTCGAAGGACGTGCTGTTCACGATGGACAGCAAGGAAGAGATTTTCAAAAAATTATACGACTGCCTGCGGGTCGACGGCCAGATGGTGCTGACGGATTATCTGGCGGTTAAACCCAGCACCACCAGCACGGCAATTGAAAAATGGGCCGAGCAGGAGCCGGCGCGCCCGACTTTGTGGTCGCTGGAGCAAACCTGTGCCTCAATTACAAAACTCGGTTTCGAGGTGAGAATAACCGAAGACGTGACCGCTTCTGTCCGCAAGCAAATCCTGAGTGCGCTCGCCATGTTTAGCGAAAAGATCGCGCCCGAAAGCAAGTCCCGTCGCGGTTGGGGGCCGGCGATCATCGCTGAGATTGAAATGTGGGCCAATCGGATCAAGGTCTTCGACAGCGGCGATGTGGCTATATTTCGGGTATATGCGCGAAAATCCGACCCCGCACACAAATAACCCCTGTCCCTGGCGTTGACAGCCGCAAACCGCGCGCCTATCTTCCGCGCGCTATTGAAATCGCCCGAAGAAAGCCTGAACCATGAAAGTTCTCAACTCGTTGCGTGCGGCCAAACGGCGCCACAAGGATTGCCGCATCGTTCGGCGCAAAGGCCGGGTATACGTCATCAATAAGACCAACCCCCGCTTCAAGGCGCGCCAGGGCTAAGCCCGCCCGCCTGCGGTCTTGCCACCGCTGAGAATTCCCGACCTTGAGATACTTCTGACCGGCCGTTACACGCAAACGGCCGTGCAAGAGTTCTGCGCTATTGCCCGATGAACGGCGGAATTCGTACACTGTCCGTGACCCGCGAGCCATTTGCAGCGAAGCGCCGCCATGAAGATGCCCACGCCCGACGAATTCACCATCGCCCGCCGCGCTGAGATTGCCGCCGGTCTGCGCGAGATTATCGGCGAGGCCTATGTCATGGCCGACGATGCGTCGCTCAAAACCTATGAAAGCGATGCTCTGAGTGCCTACCGCCAAATGCCCATGCTGGTCGCCCTTCCCGGCGATACCGCGGAGGTTTCGCGCCTCCTCGCCTATTGTGCCCAGCATGATGTGAAAGTGGTGCCGCGCGGCGCCGGCACCGGGCTTTCCGGTGGTGCCCTGCCACTTGCCGATGCCGTCACCATCGGCCTTGGAAGATTCAACCGCATTCTCGAAATTGACTATGCCAACCGCTCCGCGGTGGTGCAGCCGGGCGTCGCCAATCTGGCGATCAGCAAGGCGATGGACGCCGCCGGTTTTTACTACGCGCCCGATCCTTCCAGTCAGATTGCCTGTTCCATCGGCGGCAATGTGGCTGAGAATTCCGGCGGTGTGCACTGCCTGAAATATGGCCTCACGACCAACAATCTGCTCGGCGTCGAAATGGTGCTGATGGGCGGTGAGGTCATTCGCATCGGCGGCAAGCAGTTCGATAGCGACGGCTATGATCTTCTTGGCGTGATCACCGGCTCTGAGGGCATGCTTGGCATCATCACTGAAGTGACCGTCCGCATCCTGCCCAAACCGCCCGTGGCACAGGCGCTGCTCATGGGGTTCGCCACCACCGACAGCGCCGGGCAATGTGTCGCCGGCATTATCGCTGCCGGCATCATTCCCGCTGGGCTTGAATTGATGGATGGCCCGGCGATTAAAGCGGCCGAGGAGTTTTGCCATGCCGGCTATCCACTTGAAGCGGCGGCGATTCTGATTTGTGAGCTCGACGGGCCGGAGGTCGAAGTCGAAGAACTGGTGCGCCGCGTCGGCGATATTGCCACTGCCTGTGACGCAACCTCGCTCCGTGTGAGCGACAGCGAGGCAGAGCGCCAGCGTTTCTGGTTGGGGCGGAAATCGGCGTTTCCGGCGGCCGGCAGGATAGCGCCCGATTACTATGTCATGGACGGCACCATTCCACGCCGTTGCCTGTCACAGGTGCTTAACCGCATTGCCGAATTGTCGGCGGAATATGGCTTGCAGGTGGCCAATGTGTTTCATGCCGGCGACGGCAATCTGCACCCGCTCATTCTCTACGATTCCAATGTGCCCGGCGAGTTGGAGCGGACCGAAGAAATGGGCGGCAAGATTCTCAAACTCTGCGTCGAAGTCGGCGGCGTACTGACCGGCGAGCACGGCGTCGGCGTGGAAAAGCGCGATCTTATGGGCGAGATGTTCACCGAAATCGATCTCAAGCAACAGCAGCGCGTCAAATGCGCCTTTGACTCCGAGCATCTGTTAAATCCGGGCAAAGTGTTTCCAGAGCTTCATCGCTGCGCCGAATTAGGCCGCATGCATGTGCATGGCGGTCAAACACCGTTCCCGGATCTGCCGCGCTTTTAATGAATCAGGCGCTCAAACCCCGCACTATCGATGAGCTTGTTCAGGCGATCGAATGGGCAGTCGCCGGCGTGCATCCTCTCGAATTGATCGGCGGCGGCAGCAAGCGCGCGCTCGGCCGCCCGATGCAGGTTGAACGCACGCTCGATCTGTCGGCCTTTACCGGCATCCGGGAATACGAGCCAGAGGAGCTAGTGTTGACCGCCGGTGCCGCCACGCCGCTCGCAGAAATCGAGGCGGCGCTTGACCAAAAAGAGCAAATGCTGGCTTTCGAGCCGGCCGATTATGGCGCGCTCCTTGGTGCCAAGGCGGGGGCGACGCTCGGCGGGGCGCTGGCTTGCAATTTGTCCGGTCCGCGCCGCATCAAGGCCGGCGCCGCGCGCGATCATCTGCTCGGCTTTCATGCCGTCAGCGGGCGGGCGGAGGCGTTCAAAGCCGGCGGCAAGGTGGTCAAGAACGTCACCGGCTATGATCTCTGCAAATTGCTCACCGGCTCCTGGGGCACCCTCGCGGCGTTGCATGAAGTGTCGATTAAAGTCATGCCGGCGCCGGAGCGCACCCGAACGGTGCTTGTCTTCGGCCTCGATGCCGAGGCGGCGATTGCCGCGCTCGGCGATGCCGTGTCGAGTCCGCATGATGTGTCCGGCGCGGCCTATTTGCCGGCCGCCTTGGCGGCACGCTCGCAAGTTGCCTATGTCGCCAACGCTGGCGCAGCATTGATTGCGCTCCGTATCGAAGGGATCGGCCCGTCGGTGGAAGCGCGCTGCGCAACGCTCCGCGCGATGTTTGCACCGCGCGGCGATATCGAGGAATTGCACAGCATGAATTCCCGGCAGTTCTGGCGGGAAATCCGTGATGTAGCGCCGTTTGCCGGCGATGCACGGGCACTGTGGCGTATCTCGCTGCCGCCCACCGCCGGTGCGCGCCTGATTTCGACTGTGCGCGAAACATTGGTATCGGAGGCATATTTTGATTGGGCCGGTGGCCTGGTTTGGCTTGCTGTTGCGGCGGGCGAGGATGCCGGCGCCGCGGCTGTTCGAAGCGCCGTTGCGGCGCTTGGCGGCCATGCCACCCTGCTGCGCGCGTCCAGCGATATCCGTACTGTGGTACCGGTATTCCAGCCCCCGGCGCCGGCCATCGCCGCGCTCTCGGCGCGCTTGAAGGAGAGTTTCGATCCGACCGGCGTGCTCAATCCGGGCCGCATGTATGCTGACGTATAGGAGCTAGACGCACCGTGCAAACACAGTTCGACATCATCCAGCTGGCCAAGCCGCAAATCGCCGAGGCCGAGCGGGTCCTCAGAAAATGCGTCCATTGCGGTTTTTGCCTGGCCACCTGCCCGACCTACGTGCTGCTTGGCGACGAGCGCGATAGCCCGCGCGGGCGCATCTATATGATCAAGGACATGCTGGAAAGCGGCCGCGACGCCGATAGTACCACGGTGCGCCATATCGACCGCTGCCTGTCCTGCCTGTCTTGCATGACGACTTGTCCGTCGGGGGTCGATTACATGCATCTGGTCGATCACGCGCGCGAACATATCGCAAATACCCATATCCGCCCGGCATTTGATCGCCTGCTGCGCCGTCTCCTGGGCCTGCTGTTGCCGCGCCCCGGCCTGTTCCGCGTGGCGGTCTTGGCGGCCCGCGGACCGGCCGTGCTCGGACAGTTTCTGCCCGGCAGCCTGGGCGCCTTGATGCGGCTTTCGTTCCGGCCCGTGCATGCGCCTTCCTGGGTCGACCGGCCGCAAACCATCGCCGCTGATGGCGGTGCCCGGCAAAAACGTGTCGCGCTGTTGAGCGGCTGCGTACAGAAGGCGCTGGCGCCACAGATAAACGAAGCCAGTGTGCGTCTATTGGCGCGCCACGGCTGCGAAGTCGTGGTGGCAAAAGGTGCCGGCTGCTGCGGCGCCTTGTCGTTACATCAGGGCGAACGGGTAACGGCGCAAGCCTTCGCGCGCGGCAATATCGAAGCCTTCCTGGCCGAGCATCGCCGCGCCCCGCTGGACGCGGTCGTCGCCAATGCGTCGGGCTGCGGCACGATGTTGAAGGATTATGGCGATCTCTTCCGTGATGAACCCGTGCTTTCGGAAAATGCCGCCGAAGTCGCGGGGCTCGCCCGCGATATCAGCGAAGTTCTCACCGATTTACGGCCACTCAAAACGGTCGGTGTTGCCAAGTTACGGGTCGCCTATCACGGCGCTTGTTCTTTGCAGCACGGTCAAAAAATTCATAGCGGACCCCAGGCCCTGTTGGCCGAAGCGGGGTTCGAGATCTGCGAGCCGATCGATGGCCATCTCTGCTGCGGCTCAGCCGGCACGTACAATATCTTGCAACCCGAGTTGGCCGGGCGCATGCTGGCACGCAAGGTCGAGACGCTTGAGCAGATTACGCCTGATATCATCGCTACCGGGAATATAGGATGCATGGTTCAGATCGCTTCCGGCACGCAGATTCCGGTCGTCCATACGGCCGAGCTTCTAGATTGGGCGACGGGCGGCCCGCTGCCGCCGGCTCTCACCGGCCGCTCTTTGGGCCGATGATTCGCGTCATCGCCTTTATTGGCTTAATGGGTGTGCTTATGGTGGGGCGGATGGGTATGGCGGCGCAGGATGATCCCCGGCTCAACGAATTGTTCGCCGAATTGAAGACCGTCCAAACCATGAGCGATGTGGCTGGCATAGAAGCGCAAATTTGGCACCTTTGGAGCTTGTCGAACGATGACGCTATTGATCGCATCCTAGCTGGCGGGACGGCGGCGATGAATCACCGCCAGTTCGATGCTGCCTTAACCAGTTTTAACACCGTCATCGAAATGCGCCCCGATTTTGCCGAAGGCTGGAACAAGCGCGCCACCCTCTATTACCTGATTGGTGAATTTGAGCGCTCGATCACCGATGTCGAGCGCACCCTGGCGCTCGAGCCGCGTCATTTTGGCGCCCTCTCGGGCCTCGGCTTAATTAATATGGCCCTGGAGCGCCCCGGCAAAGCGATGGCGGCGTTCGAGGCGGCACTGGCGGTGCATCCGCATATGCCGCACGCCAAGAGTATGATTGAACGGCTGCGTCCGATTCTGGAACGCTCAACGATTTAGCGCAGCACCATCAGCGCTTGGTCATTCACCGACCCAGGCAATACGCAACACATTGGTCGAACCCGGTGTGCCGAACGGCACGCCGGCGGTAATGACGATGCGGTCGCCGAGGCGGGCGAAACCCTGTTCGCTCACCGCCGAGCAGGCAATTTCCACCATGTCCTGAAAATCGGCCGCGTCTTCCGTTTGCAGGCAATGCACGCCCCACACGATGGCCAGGCGGCGCGCCGTCGACAGCTCAGGCGTGAGCGCCAGGATCGGCACCGCTGGCCGTTCTCGCGCAGCGCGGAGCGCGGTCGAGCCGGACGTGGTGTAACTGACCACGGCGGCGGCGTTCACCGTTTCAGCAACTTGCCGGGCGGCCGCGGTGATGGCGTCGGACGGCGTCGCTTCCGGGTCGTGATGCTGGCTTTCGATGAACACACGGTAGGCCGGGTCGCGTTCTACCCGCTCTATAATCCGGTTCATCATCTCGACCGATTCCACCGGAAAGGCGCCCGCGGCAGATTCGGCTGACAGCATCAGCGCGTCGGCGCCGTCATAGACTGCGGTGGCAACGTCGGAGGCTTCGGCGCGGGTCGGCGCGGCAGCATAAATCATAGATTCGAGCATTTGCGTGGCGACCACCACCGGCTTACCGGCACGCCGTGCCGCGCGCACGATATTTTTTTGCTCCGCCGGCACGTCTTCCGGCGCCAGCTCGACGCCAAGGTCGCCGCGCGCCACCATGATGCCGTCAGAGAGGTCGATGATTTCCGCCAAACTGTCGAGCGCCGCGGGCTTTTCCAGTTTGGTCATGATCGCCGCGCGTCCGGCGATTAATTTTCGCGCCTCTGCGACATCGTCCGGCCGCTGCACGAAGGAGAGCGCCACCCAATCCACGCCCAGCTCTAGGGCAAAGCGCAGGTCGCGCTGATCCTTGATTGTGATCGCACCGACATTCAGCGCCACGCGCGGCAGATTGACGCCCTTATGATCAGACAGTTTGCCGCCCGCCAGCACGATCGTGTCGGCAAAATCGGCGCCGTGCGATACCACTTTCAGGCGGATGCGGCCGTCGTCGAGCAGAATTTCGGCATCGCCCTGAAGGGCGGTAAAAATCTCCGGATGTGGCAGGGGCGCGCGGGTCGCATCGCCAAGTTCGGGTGCGAGATCGAGACGGAATTTGCCGCCGGTCTCCAGCATGGCTTCGCCGGAAACGAACTCGCCAACCCTCAGCTTGGGTCCTTGAAGGTCCGCCATCACGGCAATCGGCCGCCCAACATCACCCTCAATCTGGCGCACGATATCGAAGCGCGCGCGATGGTCTTCATGGCTGCCATGGCTGAAATTGAAGCGGAACACGTCCACGCCGGCTTCGAAGAGCGCTAGGATACACGCGTGCGAGGAACTCGCGGGCCCCAACGTAGCGACAATTTTTGCTTTTCTATGACGACGCATTGCTACGTTAGCCTAACAACTCAGCCTCGTCCGAACCAGCGCCGATAAGAATGGCACGGAAATCATTGACGTTGGTCATCGTCGGGCCGGACATCACGAGATCGCCGAGCGCCTGAAAAAAGCCGTAAGCATCATTGTCACCGAGACGCCGGATGGCGCTCTCTCCGAGCCCAGTGGCGCGCGCCAAGCTGTCCGGCGCGATCAGCGCGCCGGCATTGTCTTCGGTGCCGTCGATGCCGTCGGTATCGCAGGCCATCGCCCATATATCGGCACGGCCGTCGAGCGCCAGCGCCAACGCCAGAGCATATTCCGCATTGGGGCCGCCGCGCCCGCCGCCGGTGACGGTGACCGTCGCTTCACCGCCCGACAGCAATATTGTACCCGGCGCACATTCGGCTGCCAGCATCGCCTGTGCGCGCGCCAGATCGCCGGCATCACCTTCCAACGCATCGCCTAACAGGCGCACCGTATAGCCGGCTTGGCGCGCCACTTTGCCAGCGGCTTCGAGCGCTGCAGCGGGAGTCGCGATGAGGCGGAATTCGGCGTGTTCCAAGCGCGCATCATTCGGCTTCGGGCTTTCTTCCCGTGCTGCCTGCAAGTGAGTCATCACATTTGTCGGCGCGTCGATGGCGTATTTTTTCAAGACCGCGCGGGCCTCGGCGAAGGTCGAGGGATCGGGCACAGTCGGGCCGGAGGCGATCACCGCCGCATCGTCGCCGGGCACGTCGGATATCGCCAGCGTCACCAGTGGCGCCGGATGGCAGGCGGCAGCGAGCCGTCCGCCCTTGATCGCCGAGAGATGTTTGCGCACACAATTGATCTCGGAAATGGTGGCGCCCGAACGCAACAGCGCCGTGGTCACCTGCTGCTTGTCGTCAAGCCCTAGGCCCGCCGCTGGCAGGGAGAGAAGGGCAGAGCCGCCGCCGGATATCAGGCAGATAGCAAGATCATCTGGTTGCAGGTCGTGCGCCAATTCCTGAATGCGTCGAGCGGCATCGGCGCCTGCCGCATCCGGCACTGGATGAGATGCTTCAACGACTTCAATATGTTTGGTTGGCACGGCGTGGCCGTAGCGCGTGACCACCAGACCTTCGACCGGCCCCGGAAAATTATCCTCGACCGCCCGCGCCATGGCGCCGCCTGCCTTGCCGGCGCCGATAACAACCGTTCGCCCGGTCGGCGGCGGCGGCAAATGTGCGGGCAGGCAAAGCGCCGGTTGCGCCGCGTTTACGGCGGCGTCGAACATATCGCGCAGGAGGTGGCGCGCAGAAGAGGTCATGATCGGGTAAACAGTTTCATGTGAATCATTCCTTGTTCTCCAGCTTCGGCGCCTCGCGTATCGCTAGCGCGGCCACCACCGCCACCACGGACGCCGCCGGCATAGCGAGATAGGCCATACGGAAGGCAAACGGTGAATAGATCCTCACGCCATCGACGATTTCACCCGTCCACAATAGATCGAGTACAAAGCCCATGATCAACAAAATCGCGGCGCTAAGCAGCATGACCACGGTATTGGAGATGCCGGTCGCGGTGCCGACCGCGCGCGGCGGGCAAATATCTGCGATCAGAATGAAGCTCACCACAATGCCGCCGGCGGAAAGCCCGATCAGCAGCATCAATATGTAATGCACAATTTTTGGTAGGCCAGGAAAGGCCACGAAAAGCGACCAGCCGAGGAGCCCCATCAACCCCTGGACCACGGCAATAATCTTGCGCCGCCGCACAAGGCCGCTGATCCAGCCGGCGGAAAGCGAGCCGGCGGCCCAGCCCAACAGCGCCACGGTGGTAAAGAGCGCCGCCTCGGTCCGGCCATAGTCCAACACCTGCATGTAATAGGCGATCCCCCACACCGGAAAGGAGATAGCCGGCCCGGCAATCATCATGGCGAATAGGGTAATGATCCAATATTGCCGCACCTGAGCGACGTCGCGCATGAGCCCGAAGAGCTCGCGCGAATGCACCGCTTGGCCAACTTCCGCCCGCGGGCTGCGGCGGCCGAGAAAGACGAACGCGCCGAGTGGCAGCGCCGCGAGGGCGACCCAAAACATCACCGGCCGCCAGCCGTTAATTTCGATAAGCCACGCGATCGGCGCTTGTCCAAGCGCCGCGCCGAACATGCCGATCAGAATGGTGGCGCCGCCGAGGAGCGCGAAGCGTTTGGAATCGAACGATGCGTGGGCGATCTTGACGCAACATGCATAGAGCGCCGCACCGCCGGCGCCGGTGATGAAGCGTCCGGCATTGGCAGCCTCGACGCTCGGCGCATAGGCGAACAACAACCCGCCGCCAGCGCAGAGAATAGCGCTGATCGCAATGATCCGGGTCGGTCCGAAACGGTCGAGCAGGAAGCCGCCCGGAATCTGAAATATCGAATAGGCGTACCAATACATCGCCGAGATATTGCCGAGCGCCGCAGCGCCGACGGCGAAATCGCGCATCAGCGTGTCGACCATGCCGCCCGGTGCGACCCGGGTAAGATGGCCGTAACCAAACAACGCCGCCGCCGCCAACCAGAACAGCCAGGGTGCGGCTGCCGCTCCGGGCACGCGGGTTTCGCCGCGTTCTTTGGTCATGCCTTGGCCGCGCCGAGTCGTTGCGAGAGGGCGATGCCAAGCAGCACGGCGGCACAGCCTAGGCTCTGCAACAGCGTCAGTGTTTCATCCAACAACAGCCAGCCAAAGAAGGCCGCGAGCACCGGCGTGGCAAGCAGCGCCACCGACGCAAAGGAGGCGCTGAGATGGCGGAAGGCGACCGTAATCAATCCCTGGCCACCGCAATGAATCAGCAGTCCGATGGCGACCAGCGTTCCCCAGCCCAACAGGGTCACCGGGATCAATCCTTCGCCCAGCACCAGCGCCGCAATCAATATCCCAATCAGGCTAAAGACGCTGCTCACGGCCATGATCAGGCCGCTCGGCAGACTGTTGCGCAGTTGTTTGATGGCCAGCAGGTAGGTGCCGTAGAAAAACGCCGTCAACAGGCCGAGCCCGTCGCCCAATAAATTGCCGCTGGGCTCGAGAATGCTGGCGCCCATGATGAGCGCGGTGCCTGCCATGGCGAGCAGCAGGCCGGTCATAAAGCCCCACGTGAGGCGTTCGCGAAACAGCAGCCAGGCGCCGGTCGAGATAATCGGCGTTGAAAGATGGGCGAGAAATGTGGCATTGGCCACGCCGCTCATGCGGATGGCGCTATGCCAGGCCACAAGGTCACCGGTGAACAACAGGCCGGCGAGCGCCAGCAATCCCCAATCGCGCATCTTCAGTTTGCGCAGCGGCACATGTTCCGGGCGCCGCTCCAACACCATCCAGGCGGTCAGCGCCGGCAGGGCAAACAGCATGCGGTAGACCGCCGTCGCGCTCGGGCCAACCTCGCTCACCTGGACCAAAACCGGAGAGAAGGAAATAATCAGGACACCGACGGCAAGCGCCGGTAGGCCGAAGCTGGCGGTTGGGGAGAAGCGCATGCGCTGTTATACGTACTCCCAAGCGGATACGACACGGTAATTCTCCACGGTAATTCACTGTGGTAATCGCGATCCAAACGGGAGCAGTGAGATGGACGATCAAACACGTATTGAACTGGAAGCAGCGGCGTTTCGCGGCCTCACCGCATATTTGCGCAAGCGCACCGATGTGCAAAATATAGACCTCATGAACTTAGCCGGCTTTTGCCGCAACTGCCTCTCCAAATGGTATTTGGCGGCGGCCAAGGAGCGCGGCGTCGAGCTATCTTTTGATGCGGCGCGCGAAGTGGTCTACGGCATGACTTACGACGAATGGAAAGAAAATCACCAGACCGAGACGACGCCGGAGAAAGTAGAAAAATTCAAAGCCGAAGCCGACAAACACGCGTTTTGAACAGTCGAGTCATGGCCTCGAGAACAACACTGGCCAGTCCGTTTCGTCAGCAGTTGGAGTTGGCTATGATCGAAAGGGCCGACGACGTTACTTTGTGACGGTGTGACGGCTGCCGCTACGTTTTGGGCGGCGACGGGTGAGGGAGACCGGGTGATGGCTGAGTCTCTTGTTCCGGTTATCGATATAGAGCCTTTCCTTTCGGGCGGCGCTGAAGCCAAAGCGCGTGTCGCGGCCGAGGTCGACGACGCCCTGGTACGAGGTCAAAATCGTCAATTGTTCTCTCTGTGGGCGCATGATTGCCCGGCGACTTTGGGTGGCCGACAAAAGCGAGCGCCACGTCTTTTGCAAGGAGAAGTGTGAACTTCGGTCAGCACGAATGCGCGCTGGTAAAACGACGAGTTGATCACCCGGGCCTTGTCTGACAAATCCCCAGAATGATGTTGTCAGCGAAAACCGCCTTGAGCTGGAGAAGCGGCATCTACGGCGTCCTTGAGCCACCGGCCTCGGCACCTTGCGGTCAGTGTAGTGTTTCGAGTGGCAAAGGCCGGTGATCAGAGGCCAACCCCCATCTTTCGCCTTGTATTATTGTGCGCCATCGTCAGTCGCTGATATGTATCCGGACTGCTTTGGGGCGTATGCTAACGGATGAGCCAGCCGAGCCAGCCGGGGCGCCCACTCTTCGCCATCCTCAGCATGTGCTTCGCCGCCATCCTGATGTTTCCCCTGTCAAACGTGGCGGCAAAGTATCTCGCGGCGGATTACCATCTGGTCCAGGTCATCTGGTTCAGGAGTACGGTCCACATGGCCCTTCTCCTCGCCGTCTTCGGGCCGGGCCGGGGTATGGTGAGGCTCTTCACCACAGCCGATCTCAGTGGACAGCTCACCCGATCATTGGTCCAGCTCGTGGCCGTTGCCACCTATTGGTTGGCGCTTACCTGGCTGCCGCTCACCACGGCCACGGCAATCGGTCTCATGGCACCGCTGGTGCTGGTCGCGCTCTCTGTTCCCCTGCTCGGCGAACATGTGGGTCCGCGCCGATGGCTCGCGGTAGCCGTCGGTTTCATGGGTGCGCTGATCATCATTCGGCCCGGCGGAGATGTGCATTGGTCGGCTATATTGGTGGTTGTCTCCACGGTTCTCTACGCGCTCTTCCAAGTCCAAACGCGCCGGCTCGCAGCGCTCGACGATCCACGGACCACGGCGGCCTATACGATGGCGGTTGCCTTTGTCGTCTCGACGATCACCGTACCCTTCTTCTGGATCACGCCGGCGAATTTAATCGACCTGCTCGTCTTCATCGGCATCGGCGTCACCGGTGCGCTCGCCCATATCGGCCTGATCAAGGCCTTCGAGTATGCTGAAGCCTCGCTCGTTGCGCCTTTTGATTATGGCCAGCTGATCGGTGCCGCAGTGTTCGGCTACGTCATTTTTGCTGAACTGCCGGACTTATGGACCTGGGTAGGTGCCGTCATCATCGTGGCCAGCGGCATTTATGTCGCGCGACGTGAAGCGGCGCTAAAACGCCGAAGTGCATTGCGTAGCCCTTAATCTCCCGACGATGGGCGAACTGCAGCCCGGCAGCCATAGGCTTGCAACGGAGACTACCCAATTTTTGATTCTCGAATTGGCAACAGCACGGCCAAGAAACTCTTTGCCATGCGAGATAAATCTTCAGGCCTCGCACCCACCCGGGCGCGCGCGGCAAAACTGTGGCTGATCGATATAACTATCGAAGCGAGCGCCTGGGGGTTAGCGTCTTGAGGTAACTGTCCCTGATCTTGGGCGGCCACAAATCCGTCCGTAATTAGACGTTCAACTTCGGAGAATATTACCGAGAGTTTGCCTCGAACTTGCGCGTCTTCTTGAGCCCTCACTGTCGCAACGCTCGCGATCAGGCACCCTTTCGGCTCATTCTCCGCGGTAACACAGCGAATACCCATATCTAAAAATGCGGCTACAGCATCTGTTATGTGTCGTTCACCGAAAAATGCTTCCATGGGTTTGCAACCAAGTGTCTCGGCATAACGATCAATCGTCGCCATGAATAAATCATGCTTATTGCCGTAGGTCGCATATAGGCTCGGGCGGCTGATTCCCATACTTTTTGTGAGATCGTCCATAGACGCGCCATTGTAGCCTTTTGCCCAAAATGTGGTGATCGCGCGGTCGAGCGCAGCATCTCGATCAAAAGACCGCGGCCGGCCTCGAGGTCTGGTGGATTTTTTTTTCATACTGATCGGTATAAAAATATTGACAGGCAGTCGCCAAACGCATTATGTACTGAACGGTAAATAAATCAAGCAGCACCCTCCGAGCGATTCTAATTCGGTAAGCGTGCCGCGAAACACATCCCGAAACCCGAGAAGGAAGTGGATATCACAATGGTCAAATTCAATTTTATTGTAGGGGGGCTTGCCGCGCTTCTACTCTATGCTGCGGCGTTATCCGGACAAGCGGCGGCAGCGGAACCGACATCGATGGTAGCTGAAGGTGTCTATCGATTTGCGCCAGGAGACGGTTATAACTCAATGTTTGTCGTGACTTCCGACGGTGTCATTGCTGTTGAACCGGTAAACAGCCAACACGCCAAAGGCCTGCTCGAAGCAATCAATTTTGTCACCGACCAACCGGTCCGTTATTTGCTCCACAGTCACAATCATTGGGACCATAGCGGCGGCGGCCAAATATTCCGCGATGCCGGCGCCAAAAATCTCGCCCATCAGGAAACGTTTGAATAGATGCAAGCAAATCCTCACCCCGATATGGCTCTCCCTGATGAAGGTTGGAACGCCAAACGCAAAGACATCACGCTCGGCGGCACGACCATAGAAATGCACTATATCGGCATGAACCATGGCCTTGGCATGACTGTCTTCCGGGTTGCTGAACAGAAAGTCGCCTACATCGCAGACGTGGTAACTCCCAAGCGCGTCTTGTTTACCATCGTGCCGGATTTCAACATTAATGAATGGCAGCGCGCGCTTTCCGATATCGAGCAATTGGATTTTGACAAAGCCATCTTCTCACATAGCCACGACGATGCACCTTTTGGCAGCAAGGCTGACGTCGTCCAGAACAGAGAATTTATCTAAGACCTGCAAGGCGCCATTGTTGCAGAGTTCCAAAAGGGTACGAACTTCGCGCAAATTCCACAGGCCGTGAATCTACCCAAGTACGAAAATTGGGCCATGTATAAAGAATGGCTGTCAATGAATGTCTGGCGCGTGATGCTGGATATGCATATGGGGCCATTCCCCTGGCGGCCTGAGCCGGTGTACGGGAACTAAGACAGCTCGCGTAAATATCTGATGTGCCCCGAACAACCTTCGTGGCACATCAGATTTCGCGGGCGTCCTCTGCTGCTATGTTGGCCCGCAGACTTGTTAATTTTTACGAGTTTGAATTTTTCCGCCTTACGACGCGCCGCCCCGGCGCCCCGCCGCCCATAGGCTTGCACCGGAAATTACCCTATTCTCGATTGTCGATTTGGCAACAGTGTTGAGAGGAGACCTCATGGTGGCAGAACTATTTTCTCCCGCTGCGTTCGCCGGGAAAGTTGCGCTCGTGACGGGCGCCACCTCGGGCATCGGCGCAGGAACCGCCAAAGCGTTCGCGGCACATGGCGCGCGTGTGATGCTGTCGGGGCGCGACCGCGCGCGGGGCGAAGCCGTGGTGGCCGAGATTGTCGCTTCCGGTGGGACTGCGGAATTGGTCATCGGAGACGTCGCGGATGCCAAATTTTGTCAAAGCCTGGTTGAGGATACCGTCGCCCGCTTGGGCGGCCTCAATATCCTCTTCAACAACGCTGGCATCGTCATGCATGGCAAGATTGAGAGCCACTCAGACGCAGCGTGGCAGACTTTGCTCGATACGAATGTGAGTTCCGTTTTTTATCTGTCGCGCGCCGCCATCGGCCACATGAAACAACAGGGCGGCGGGGCGATTATTAACATGTCCTCGGAATGCGGCCTGATCGGCTATGAAAACCTGGCCGCCTATAGCGCGACGAAAGGCGCCTTGGTGATGTTTACCAAGGTTCTGGCGCTTGATCATGCGCGCGACAATATCCGCGTCAACGCAGTCTGCCCGGGCGATATCGATACGCCGATGATGGATGCGGGCCTGGCGGTTAAGGAGGTTTCACCAGAAGAAATTCGCGAAAAGTTAAAACTGCACATCCCCATCGGCCGGGTCGGTGAAGCCGAGGACGTCGCAGCCCTCGTCATGTATCTCGCTTCGGACGCCGCCGGGTTCGTAACCGGCGCCATCGTCCCTGTCGATGGCGGTACCACAGCGCGGTAATCAGCTCAGTGCGCGCTCTATCGCCGGGCGAATATCGCTGGCAAAGGCGTCGATCGTACGCCTGGCCTGCACCATCGTCGAAGCGCCGGCCTGGATATTCAGCATCACATGGTTGGCGCCCGAGGCCTTTATATCGGCGTGGAGCCGCTCGGCGACGGTTTCCGCATCGCCGACCGGGAGGTTTTTTGCCAATTCCTCGAGGCTCGGTTCACCCGGAATCGGAGCCTCGACCATCATGCCTCGCTCCATCGTCTCGCTGCGGTTGCGGAGCGCCCCGGCAAGGCGCAGTTGATAACGCACGTTTTCCAGATAGGCCTCGGTTTCCGAAGTGCTTTCCGTCACACAGACAAAGCGCAAGATGCCGAGCGGATGGTCGTCGGCGGAAATTCCCTCGGCGACGTAAGAAGAATCAATCCGTGCACGCATCTCGCCAAGGTAGTCCGGACCCGATCCCCGGCCGGTGATGATCGGCGTGTAGCCGCGCCGGGCGGCAAGGCGGTGGGTCGCTTCCGAATCACCGGCAATCCAGATGGGGGGCAGCTGCGGCGGGCGTGTCGAAATGCCGGTCTCAGGCAAACTGGTGAAGCGCCCGTTGAAGGTGAAGGTCTCCGATCCATAGGCCTCATCCATGAGCTGGATGAACTCATCCAGCTCGTTCTTGGACTGATCCAAGTCGACGCCGAAACGGTCGAACTCAAACGGCTGATAACCGCTGCCGATTCCGAGTTGTAGCCGCTCGCCGCACAAGGCCGCGGCCATGCCGATCTCTTCCAGCAGGCGCACCGGTTGATAGAGCGGCACGACGATAACGGCGGGGCCAAGCTGAATGCGCGACGTGATGCCGGCGCAATAGCTGACCATCAGCAGCGGCGACGGGCAAATGCAGTAATTCGAGAAATGATGCTCGGCAAACCACGCGGCATCGAAGCCGCGATCCTCGGCGTGCTGCACCAGCGCGACCGTATCGGCGAGGATATCGCGCGGCGGCGCGTCGCGGGCGCGAAACCCCATCAGGTTAAACAGGCTGAATTCTATCATTGCGGTAATTCTAGTCCCCTTGCCAAAGCCGTGGCCGATGCTGATGCGCGGGCCTCGGAACAAAACGCATGGTGCATATATGGATGATGAAACCGTATCAGATCGTTGGTAACCCCGGTAGGTTCTATGTTGGGGCGATCGCCCAGATCGCTGGATTCTCCGTTTGCGCCCAAGCGGCGCCCTCACCGGCAATTCCTGGTGCCGACCGTTAAGGGCGTTTGGTTTGTCGTGCCGTAGGCGGCTTCACCCTCCGTGCCTCAAGACGTATGGTCGGCAAGCACGATAGGTAAGGACGAACATCATGGCCCCCACAGCAGCCGCGACGACCAACGCAGTCCGGACCGCCACGATTCCCTACCTGAGCGCGTCTGCTGAGCATTCGCTTTATAAAAACGGCAAGGTCCTCACGCGGCGTGACCAAGATGGCAGCGACGTCCCATGGATCGGTGCCGATTTGGAGGACCGGTCCATGCCGGTGATCGACGCGCGGGAATTGGCGGCGGCGGATCAGCCGAGCCTTGAGATTCAAGGATTCGAACTTCAAACCGGTTGCGTGGCGGATGTCGGGCTCGACTTCCTCGACCATGAAGAAGTTGTGCGCACCTATTACCCGCAATGCGCCGGGCTCGTCCGAGAGGCCAGCGGAGCGCGGGTTGTCGCCGCCTTCGACCATAATGTGCGCTCGGCTGCCGGCAAGAACAGCAAGCAGCGTATCGAAGGCGGGCAGCAGGTGCAGGGGCCGGCGCGCGTGGTCCATGGCGACTACACATTGACGAGCGCCCCCCAACGGCTGCGCGATCTGACGCGGCCGCCCGGTGCCAACGACACGCTGCGGACGGCGCTGGCGGACGGAGAGGCGCTACTCGACGAAGCCGAGGTTGAAGCTGCGCTGGCGGGCGGGCGTTACGCCATCATCAATGTGTGGCGCAATATCGCCGCAGAGCCGGCCGCCACACATCCGCTCGGTCTTTGTGACGCGACGAGTGTGGCGCCTGAGGACCTCGTCGTCTTCGAGATCCATTATCGCGACCGCATCGGCGAGAATTATTTTTCAAAGCATGCTGAGCGCCACAGATGGTACTTCTGGTCCGGCCTAGCCCGGGACGAAGCGGTGTTGATCAAACAATGGGATTCGGCTGGCGCGCTGGCCCGTAGCAACGGTGCGGACGGCGATGCCGACGGGGCTGGCTTGCCCTCTACCTTCAGTTTCCACACCGCGTTTGAGGACCCTACGACGCCACTCGACGCGCCCGACCGCTGGAGCATCGAGGTGCGTTGCGTGGCGCTTTACGATTGAACTTTGGGGACGGTGCCCATGTTGCTCTATGTCACAGATTTCTCGCCCTACGCCCGCATGGCCCGGGTGGTCCGCCGGGAACAACATCTGGAAGACCGGGTCGAGGAAAAAATAGCTGCGACCCGCACGCCAAACAGTCCCTACTACAAGATCAACCCATCCGGGCGGGTGCCGTACCTAGTGTGTGATGACGGGGTCGGGATCGAGGGCTCTCAGCCCGTGTGCTATGTGCTCGACCATCTCGATGATGCACCAAATTTGGATGCACCTAACGGTGACGTTGGGATCGCGTATCGTCGGTTGGAGGAATATGCGCGGAGCCTCATGGACGGAGCGTCCGTCTGGGTACGCGAACTGCGACGGCCGCCGGAAGATCGGTCGGCCGCGATCATCGAGCATGAGCGCCTGCGCCTGCGCCGGCTGGCTGATTTTTGGGAAAGTGAGATCGATCACCCCCTCATGCAGGGCGGCCTAAACATGCCGCAACTCACTCTGGCGTGCGCTCTGTTGTTGGAGGAGTGGTATCCGGGCCTGCGATGGCGAGAGGGTCGGCCCCACCTCGCCGCCTGGGCTGACGTCTTTGCAGCTTGGCCTTCTTTCGTTGAGACACAGCCTCCAGATATAATCGAAGTTTGAGGCGGCTGTTCGCCCGACATGTCTGTTCCTCTCTCTGGTCGGCGGGTGGTTCCCAGAAGGCTTCGCCCCCATCATTGCCTCGGTGGTTAATCCGAATTACTATTTTTTCCCCCAATTTGGACTTCATTTAGCGAACTTCGGTTTGTCGGCGACGTCCCAGCCGGTATCAAATCCGACCTCACGGACTCTAAGGAGAAAGATAATGGCAGCTGGCACAGCGGTGCGTGAAACCGAGCACTATCTCGAAGTCATTGAACGACTGAATCCCGAAATCAACGCGATCTTGACCGTGACCGCCGATATGGCGCTTGAACAAGCACACGCGGCGGACAAGGCGACCGAGAACGGTGAATGGCTCGGAATTTTGCACGGTGTCCCGATGCTGGTGAAGGATTGTCTAAACGTCACCGGCACGCGCACGACTTTCGGAACAGATCTGTACCGCGACTGTTTGACGTCAGCGCCTATGGAACAAACTAGTCGGATTTCATAAGGGAGGGTTTCTGGCTCATCGTAGTGACCGAAGGGAACGAAGATGAGACAG
>Ga0209403_10001160_pt1 | contig 35080 bp, 35 predicted proteins | sample ArcticOcean_MG_C_8_FD_187440 | JGI IMG/M metagenome (GOLD analysis project Ga0209403, IMG submission 187440) | Marine microbial communities from western Arctic Ocean - ArcticOcean_MG_CB11_86 (SPAdes) (version 2) | ecosystem: Environmental > Aquatic > Marine > Oceanic | place: Arctic Ocean...
CAAGTATTCAGGGGATTCGGCTTCCTCTTTCATGAATTCATGAATTTTCTCAGCTGCTTTTGCAGTAACTGTAACCATTTTTTGTGTTTGTTCAGTTGTCATAATATAGATAAACATAAACATTATATAAATATATCTAATAAAAATAAAAAGAAAGTTAGGTTAAAGTCCTAAGATATTAACCATGACTTTTAGTTGTTCCATTGCAATACCATACCAATTCTCTGCCAATGTTTTCCATTGATCTCTATCATTTGTGATAGTAACTATGTCATTTGCTAGGTTGGTATTGTTTGCCTGTAGTGCCAATACTTTGTTGTCCAGTTCTGTTGTGTCAACTGTTACAACTTGTTGTTGTACTTGCAACGAAGTTATGTTTGCGTTAAGCAACCCAATTTGCGTTTTTTGCTCTGCTATCTTCTCAACTGATTTGTTAAAGTTTGCCGTAACATCTGCAAGTGCTATTTGTAAAGCAAGTGCGTCAACGTCCCCGTTGTATGTTGCAACATTGTTGATACCAGAAACAGTTAGTTCCTCAGTAATTACGACCTCTAAAGGCTCCGCTACTACAGGTGCTACATATACTGGTTCAACGTACACTGGTGCGACATACACTGGTGGTTCTACATAAGGATCTACAGTATGAATAATACTATATTCCCCTGATGCCATATCTAAAATATGCCAACCATCTCTATTGCTTGAATCTAAAATAGGAGATAAAACCAAATTAAATGGTTCTCCTGCTTTTACTTCAATAGTAGAAACATCACTTCTCAATGTACGATCAATGTCACTTGTAATTATTACTGTACCTTCTTCTACCAATGTGATTTCAAAAGGAAAAGTATTCACTTCAACATTTGTAATGTCTTCTGCATAAGCAAATCCAATTAGAGTTACAAAGATAACTAGCATAACTGCTATTGGTGCTATTGTTGTCATTCCTATCATTACATAGTATGATATATATATCTAATATAAACGTATCGGATTAAACATGTATTGGAATGTCATATCTAATTGCTGAATTTTTCTTATTTTTTCTTGAAATCGTTTTTGGTCTACGTTTGCAGCAAGGACAGTTATCATTAACTAAATATTTTTTCTCTATCCATTTATCACAACGTCTACATAATGCATGTGTTTTGTATGCGTTACCAAATGGTCTATTATCTGGTATTCTGTCACATAATCCTTTACAACCTTTCATAAAATATTATAATATAATAGCCTTAATTAAATGTTTCTAACGCATGTATTCCAACATTTCTTCATCATAGTCATTCATTTCATATTCTGAATCCATTTTATATTCTGATTTATTTTCATCTTTATATTTACATTGTCTTTCAACTTCTTCTGTTTTATTATTAAGTTTGAAAGATACAATCAATAATATTAATCCTACTGGTGTTAGGAAAAATGTAAAAGTTAAAAACAAACCTATAAAGAATAATGGTATATTCATAATTGTGTTATGATTACACCCTATATTAATCTTAGTATAGGTCGGGACAAATCTTACGTGTTTGTCCACTACCGACCTGATAGAACGCTAGTTACCTAGTAATATATATACATCATACTACTATATAAACTATACACTAACAATAACCGTTCCCTTATCGAGTTATTATTAGGTGGTTTAAGAGGGATACCGTGACTTCGTGATGATTAACGCTTGAACGGGTAATCCCTGACAACCAATTATATTAATACACTACCTTATTTATAGGTTTAACTCTCTTCTTCAGATTCATTTTCCCTTGCTTCTTTAACAGCATCTTCGCATAAAAATGTAAGTTTCCAAAATGTTTTCTTATCATCAACAGATATTTTTGATTTAGGTAGTTTAGCAAATGCTAACTCAAACCATACTAATAGTGTTTTATAGTCAGTTAAACTAAAATCAACCATATGATTTCTTTAAATAGGTAGTTTAAATTCTTTTGTATGTACACATTGGTATAGGTCTAGAACGAATTTTTACACGTAATACAGTTCCACAGCAAGGACAATGTACTCCTTCCCATTTTACAAATAATGCACATAAGGTACATCTCTTACCACCATGTAAATATGTTCTATTACCTTTAGGTGCTCTATATCTCTGACATACTCCTTTACAATGATGCATAATAAACTATATATCTGTCGTAATATAAGTGTTATAATGGAAGAAAAGTCCTTAAAAGAGCCTAAAGAGATTAAAATTCAAGAAAAACCTGTTAAAAAATGCTTGTGTACCCCTGAAATTGGTAAACACCCAAAATGTCCTGAACATAGTCTATAACATATTCTGACATAATTTTAACATTATTAGACAAAGTTTATTAACTAACATATTGTTAAATCAGTATGGGTATTAGAGATTCTCTTAGTGGATTAAGAAAAGCATTAAGCCCAGTTAACAAAGGTTACACTGATGCTACGACTAGACCTAGTATAGCACAACCTTACATGAGTACCGATACAGGTGCTAAATTACCAATTTTCCCATTCCCACTCATTATGATCTATGAGTTGGCAGATAACATTGACGCTATTAGAATACCTATTGAAACTCTTAATCGTGAGATGTTTAAGAATGGTTTTGAGATAGTAGAAAGATTCAAATACAAATGCTTAAACTGTTCAAAAACTTTCCAATATGCACCAAATATTCACGAAGAAAGTGAAGATAAAATAGATATGGATAAAGTACAATGTGATTCATGTATGAGTTATGATATGAAAAGACCTGTACCAACACATAGAAAGATTCTTGAGGATATTATGAGTAAACCTGTAAATGGAAACATGCAAAACATGGAAGATCTTGCAAGACAATTAGAAAGAGATTTAGAGATTGCAGATAACGCTTACATGTTATTATTAAAGAATTATTTTATTGATGATGTAACAGGAGAAATAGATCAACAGAAAACCGAAATTAAAGAACTTTTAAGAATTGATCCACCACAAGTTGCAATGATTGCTGATTCTGATGGTAGAATAGGTTATGATGATAAGAGACAAAAGATTTGGGTATGTCCTAGATTTGAACACAGAGATAAGAGACAATACACTGACAGATGTGATGTATGTAACGCTAAATGTTTAAAAGCAATAATTGAAGTAAACTCTGTATACTCTATTGGTATACCACACCCAAAAAGAGTAATTTACGGTGAAGGTGAAGTTATTTGGAAAGCAGGTAAATACAAACCAAGTTTAATTTATGGTCTATCTCCTATATTCGCTATATGGAGTAAGGCAATGTCATTGTCACACATGGACGAATATATTAGAAAATACTTTGATAAAATGCGTCCACCACGAGGATTACTTGTTGTTGCATCAAGAAACTATGAAACATTCAGAAAATCATGGGACGCTTTAGAACAAAAAGCAACAGAAGATCCATACATGATACACCCACTTATGGTTGAATCTGACAAAGGTGGAAAGAATATGGCTAACTGGATAGACTTTACTGGTTCATTACAAGAGTTACAATTCATTGAAATAAGAAAAGAACTAAGACAAATCATTGGTGCAGTATATGGTGTACTTCCATTGTACTACGGAGAGATGGTAGGTGGTTGGTCACAAGAAGGATTACAAGTTACAATTACAAACAGAGCAGTTAAATGGGGACAAGATATTCTATTCAAATCTTTCTTTAAGAAATTTGCAGAAGTTATGGGAGTTGATGATTGGGATCTTAAACTTGTAGCAGGAGAAGAAAATGATAAACTATCAGAACTACAAAGAGAAGGTGTAGAGATTGATAATATGGCAAAACTACAACAGATGGGATTCAAGATAGAAAGAACCCATACTGGTGAATACAATATATCTAAAGAGGTTCAAGAACTTGAAAACGAAGAACTCAAAAACGGTAGAGGTAGATCAACTGCTGCACCTGAAGAGGGAAGACAAAACGCACAAGGTGAACATGTTGAAAGTAGACCTTCTGACATGGGAGGAGTTGCACAAGGACACCCTTCATCTGGTAGTGGAACATCAATGTCACAAAAGAATTTCCCTGATGGTATAACACCTACTAACTTTGACGTAGTGAAGAAAACATTACAAACTGCAGTAGACTTTGGTTGGAAGAAAACTAAAACCGTAGAAGAGTTAAGAAAATATGCAGGTATGACAGTAAGAAATGCAAGAGATATAGTTAATAATGAGATAGGTATGACACAAAGGTGGGACGATGAACAAAATGACTAAAAAATTCCATAAATGTGACGACAGTTGTAAACATGCAGGACTATGGAAAGAAGAACCAAAGATTGTAAAAAAAGTTGTTAAACCTAAAAAATTAGATGAATGGGACAAATATATGGGTTACATTAATGACTTGTTAATAATTAAAAAAGATAACAGATCACTTGAAATATTAATGAGATGTCTAAGAGATATGCAAAATAGAGATAAATAATGGCAGAGAAAGTTAAAATAGACTCTGGACAAACAAAAATTGGTAGTAAAATTATAGATATACATCAATCAAATGAATACACAAAGGTAAATAGTTACAAAGAAGGTATGTGTTTTGGTTGTTTTGATCATGGTGTTCCAGTAGGAGCAGGTGTATCAGATATATGTGGTGACTGTGCAGGTAAAAAAGGTAGGGAAACTATTCTAGTTCCAATTAAAGAGATTGTTTATGGCATGTGTCATTTCTGTGGAGAATATAAACATGGTATGGAACAAATAAATGCAAGACTTTGTCAAAAATGTCACAGAAAGGTTTCAAACGTAATGAAAGCATATAATAACAAAGGTGGAATGTTTGAAGTTGATCCATTTTGGAAGAATATGAGAAGAAAACACGGTAAAGATTGGCAAATAATCATGTCTAAAAACTTAGGTAACAGACGTTAGTTTTTTAATACAAAATTTATTCTATTATTCTCAAAATCATAGTATCTGTTGTCATAATTAACCATTCTAGTTTCCATATTGTTACCATCGTTAATATATTTGTCAACCCTCCATCTAAGTTCTGGTTTTCTTAAAAATCTTGGGAATATGTCAATTTTCATTTTTTTAGGGTTAAATTTTATCTTATCATGTAATATAAGCTTGGTTTCATCAGTTTTATACTCTTCTACAGTGGCATTTCTAAAATGAACCATTGATTTTTGTAAATATGGTTTTTCTATAAGGTCATTTGTGTCAGTTACCACCCATAATTTAGTTTTTTGATGTATATACATATCTATTATCTTAATAGTTTTGAACTTTTCATTGAAATTATCCTTGTTAAATGACTCAAATTCATCATAATTATTGTATAAATATATTGAAGAAGCCATAATATTAATATATATGACCTATTTATAAATCAACCGATATAAATAAAAAGAATACCCGTTATTAATTATTATGCTTGAATTATTAGACTCAATATATGAAGAAGTAGTCATGGCTATTGCTCTTGGTACAGGGGCAGCAGTAGTTACATACTTTAAAAAAGTACAAAAAACACAGAAAAGTCTATGTGAAACAGTAGAAAGGTTACAAAAAACCATTATTATTTTGGCTAAAGCAGTTGATAGACAATCAAATAGATTACACCCAGAAGAATCAATACCATCAGATCTTGATGATTTAGTTAAAGAATTACTCGACAAATGAGTAGCAATAGTTAAATATAGATGGATTATCTTTCTCTTATGGTAGACCCATTACTCATAGTAGTAATAGCAACGGTATCTGGGGCAATATTAAACACCATAAGAGGATTTCTAGGTTCTGACAATTCCTATGATATTAAGAAATTCTTTGGTGCAGTAATCGTGTCAGGATTCGCAGGTATTGCTATAGCACAAACAATAGGATTATCAGGCATAGACACATTAGGTCTAGCATTGATAGGACTAACAGCAGGTTTCTCTGTAGATTATGCTGTTTCAAAAGCCAAAAAACTAACAGAGGATTAGAAAAACCTCTATTTTTTACTTTTTTTATCATAATATTTATTAACCTTGTCTAGTTTACTTTATATATGACAATATATGGTTTCCATAAACTTACAAGTACGTTAAAAAGCATGGAAGGTATAAATTCAGATGAAAGATACTTTGAAGGATTACTAACAGTACAAATGAAAGATAAGCAAGGTGAAGTTACCATAGTTGATGAATTATACAAAGTATTACCTGTATGGATAGACAGAGGAGCACCAATCAGTGATACTCATTCTAACAGAATTGTAGGTAAAGGTATCAATTATTCTAGAACAACTGTAAAAAATGGTGAAGGTCATGAATTACCTGCAATTAAAATAACTGGTAAAATTTTCAAGAATTATGAATTAGACAATGTTATTTGGAATAAAATTAAAAATAATGAATATAAGGGATTATCATTTGGTGGTGCAACGAGATCAGCAAGATCCCCAATTAAAATGAAAGACGGAAGTACTGCTTATGCATTAAGTGATCTTGAACATTATGAAGTTGCTGTATGTGCAGATCCTGCAGTACCAATGGCTATCATTACTGATTTTAACCAGATTGCTAAAGCAAATTTTAACTCATCTGTTAGAGATGATGGTAAGATGGTAATTCAATGTGACAAGATGGGTTGTTATGTTAACAAAATAGGTGGTGGTGGAATAGGTGGAGGAGATCTCTTAACTGTTATGGAAGGTGATAAACCAGAAAATTATAATGCAGTTGAAAATGGTAAAAAACGTGGTCGACCTATTGATAAAACTGAACCAACAGGTATGACTGATAGAGAATTAAAATTATGGAGAGAAATACAGGAAGATGATAAAGAAGATTCTGATAATCAATATTATACTAAAGGAAAAGGAGATTTCTGTCCTAACTGTGGAAAACATAAAAAAATGGAAATGGGCGATATGACATCTATGGGTGGTGCATGTCCTAACTGTGGTCATGGTTTTAAAGAAAAATTTATGGAGAAAAAAGAGATGTTGGACGCAACATTAGGTAACAAGGAAGAGAAACGCCCAACACAATCTAAAAGAGATATGAGAGAAACTGAAACATCAGGATATAAACCAGATCTAGAAAAGGCTATTGAAATTATTAATAAAGCAGGATATAAAGTTGATACAGAAGATAGAAATAACGGTACAGGAATTAATGATGTGGAAAGAGAAATACCTGCAAAGAAACTTCCAATAAAAGGATCACTATCACAAGAACTTCCAACTCAAATTCAACAAGCAGATCTAAACGAATCACAAACATTTGAACAAAAGGTACAAGCATTGATGGCAGAAGGTAAATCAAGAGAATCAGCAGAGAAGATTGTTGGTTCATTCGTACATAAGGTCGAAGCAAGTTCAGGTTCAGGTGGTGCAGGTATAGGAGATTCAAATAATAGTAACGGTGGAACTTTAACAACACAAACTGGTGGTGCAAATAACCCAATACATAATAGTAAATGTCAATGTGATAAATGTAGAAGTAAGGGATTAGATATTAGTAATACTGGTTCAGGTGGAACAACTGAAGGAGCATTTAATCAAAATCCACCTAATGCACAAAGATTGAATAATAAATCAGATGATGTCAATAAAGACTCACTTATAAAAATAGAAGATGAAAAAGATGAGAATACAAAAGTAGAAGTTTTAGATGAATGGAAACATGAGAAACACCCAGATGCAAAAGAGAAGGCAGATGATGAAGAAATAGTAGAGGCACCAGAGGTTGAAGAAGAAGAAAGACCTGAATGGGCATGGTTAATGAATCATAAATCAAAGGCAACTAGAGAAGTAAACAAAGTACATGCTTTAATGAAATTAAATAATATTAGAAAAATTAAAAGAAATCCAACTGCTCCAAAATCCACACAAAATAGTATGGCAAATGATGTAAACAATTATAATAATTGGTCAAAGTTGCAAGCAGGAGTACAAGGACATCGAGATATTGATTCACAAGAATATTCTAGAAGACTACAAATAAATGCAACAAGAGCAGGAAGAGGAATGACAGATAAATATCCAATGCCTCCACGAACTGGTTTAAAACAAACTAAAAGAACTGTAGGTGCTTCTCGTACATCACTAGGAGGAGGATCAGGAAAAGGTGATGGAGCCTTGGGAAAATCAATAGGAGATGGTAAACAAGCAAAACCAAGATCACGAAATCCAAGTAGAGATGATGCTAAAAAACCACATGATAAACATGGTAAAGATGATGATCATGAAAAACCACCAACTCCAAAGATACGTTACAGTAGAGGTGGTGGAGATAATACTCCAAGACAAATTAGACAATCATTAGATGAACTCAGAAAACTAAGTACTTTTAAAGCCCCACCAGAAAAACATAGGAAAAGAGTAACAGTTGAGGATATAATATCACATGGAAAAAAAGAAAGAGAGGAAGCAGAAAAAAGAGTCAGAGAACTAAAGATTGGTGCATTAGAAAAAGTTATGACATATCAAAACACACGAGGTAATGTGGAAATGAAATATCCAACAGAAGGTGAAGAAGTATGGGATTCAAAACAACAAAAACGTGTTAAAGAAACCAAGACACCAAAAAGAACAATGGCATTAGAAAAAGCATTAGCTGAACTTAAAAAACTACAAATTTCAGGTGGTTTAGGCTCAAGAGGTCTAGGATCAGAACATGGATATACTCAAGGTCAACAAGAGAGTACTCAAGTTACATTAGTACAACCAAGACCTGAAGATGACAGGGTACAATCAAAAAGAACTACAAAAGAACCTAAAAAACAACAGTTATAAATCTTCCCACAATCTTTATAAACTGCTTATATGTTAATTTATTATACATGACTTTAGAAGAACTTAGAAAAGAAGATCATGAAGACGAGAAAGACGAAGAAGAAGATGAAAAGCATGAATCAAAAGAGAAATCCTTTGATGAAGCTTTAATTGAAACTTTGTCTACTCTAACTGAGCACGTAAAAGCTCTGTCAGATTCTCAAGCAAATCTCGAAGCACGAGTTGAAAAAGCTCTCTTTGAAGAACCAAAAACACAGTTAAATATCAAACCAAAAGAATCAGATAATGAGGACATTGGTGCTGAAGTAACTGTACCAGATACATTACAATCCAATTCTGTGCAAGCAGGATTAGATGACGATAAATCTGGTCAAGATAAACCTGAAGGTGATAAAGCAGGATTGGCTATGCAACAAAAAGCTAATTTCGACTTTACCACAGAAACACCAAGACCAAGTGCATCTGTTGAAAACATAAACAAATCTGCTAACGTAGAATTGAATATGGTTTTGAAAGACGCAAGAGCTCAAGGTTATGAAGGTCTATCCCATGTTGCAAAAAGAATCTTAGCAGGCGATTACGGAAGCCCAGATACGACACACGATAACGGAGGGTATTATTAAAATGCCTAAAATCCAAACTATCGACGAACTAGAAGCACTCTATTATGGATATAATAGAAACCTCATCAGAAAAGCTGACGCTCCTATCACAACATCAACTGCAGGTACATTCAATGCAGTCTTTGGTGCTTATGCATGGGCTCAACTTAACTTAGAGGCAAACGCCTTCGGTATTCTACCAAAAGTCCCTTGGGACAAATCTGGTTGGAGGGTTATTACTGACAAAGCTGTCCTTAATACAACAAACTCTAATACAGTATTAGGTGGAACAGCAGAAGGTGGACTAATTGCTCAAACAACCAAACCTCAACTTAAAGAGATTGATGTAAAGCCAAAAACCGTTCAGTTGCCATTCAGTGCATCTGAAGTTATGGAATGGCTTGCAACACACTCTAAAGATGATATTTGGGGAGGCTTAGGTAGTCTTAGACTATTTATGGCTGTACAGCATAAAGAGTTCCTTAACAGAATGCTTTTAGCAGATGTCGAAGTAGGTGCAGCAGGTGGTGGAGTCTATGCAGGCACACTTGACTTTGAATCACTAGACAGAATTATTTCTTCAAACGCTGAAGAAGCAGCTGTAGGTGGAGTAGGTTCAAAACACTACAATCCTTGGACTGTAAGTGCTGATATCAATAGAGATACCAACGCTATGTCAGAATTTGATTGTACTGTAGAATCAGCAAGTGGTACTTTAGGTACAGATGGTGTACTTACCGATGACACATTACGAACTTTCCTTAGAAAGATCCGTATTGCTGCAGGTAAAGATCCAAACGTATTCCTAGGTAGTCACGAAGTTTATTCCGAAATCCAAGGCTTGTATATGCCTTCTGTAAGAGTTGCAAACCCTTACGGTGAGAGCTTAGTACAAATCGACGTAAACGGAATCCAAACTTTCAAAGGCACTGGAGTAGGTATTCACGTAGATTCTATCTATGGAGTCCCATTCATTCCAACAAAAGATGCACCGTCATACGGTAACACAGAAATTGGAAGACTATTTGCATTAGATACATCTGATGCAGAAGGTTATGGTTATCCAAGAATCGGAATCCAAGTAGCAATTCCTACCGAATATTACGAAGCAACCCGAAGAACTCCTGCATATCCATTTGTCAACAATGCATTTGTTGAGAAAGGTGTATACAGAACTATGGGTGAAACTGTATGTCGTCACTTCAAATCTCAAGGTAAGATCAGAGATATTAAACTCTAGTCAAACCAAAATCAAATTTTTTATTTTTTTAGATATATATCAAGTAACCCCCTAAACTAAGAATATATTTATAGTATTATTTTAATATTTAAGTATGAAATATATTGCTGTAATTCTTGTATTTATGGTTTTGTTCATGAATATACCTATATATGCTGAAAATGGGGAACAACATAGTAAATATGATACATTGAAATTAAAACATATTACTAATCCTAATGTTTGTTTGTTCGAGGTAAATCCTGAGTTGTATGATGATTGGGAGGGGTTGAGAAATATAACAATATCTGCAATAGAAGAATGGATAGTAAAATTAGAATATGCTTATCCTAATGGAGATTGGAATGTTCCTATAGAAACAATATCTTGGGAAGATCATAAAACTGCAAATTCATTAGATTATACTCAATGTAATATTATGATAAATTATGAAAAATCATCAAACAGTAAAACATTAGGAAATACAGGTTTAAATTTTAGTAATTCTTGGCATAAATTTATGTTCATTAATATATTTTTAGAAAGTCAAAAAAACATAACTAAGATTGTTATAGGCGATAATATATCTAATTCTACAATTAACATGATGCAAAAAAATTATTCTTTATCAGAAAATACAATAAAAAATATTGTAATGCATGAATTTGGACATGGTTTAGGTTTAGCACATTTTAATACAAATAGGTCAATGATAGATTATACACAATCTGTAATGACACCAACAATAAAACCATTTGACGAAAATCAGATTTTATCTGTTACATATCTAGATTTAGTCATGATTGGTAAAATATATGGAGAAAACGGGTGGAATATACCAACACCAGTATTTCATATTAAAGGGTGTTATATATCAGATAGTTACATTTTTAGATGTTATTAAAATATATATAATAGTCCTTTTTATATAAGTTGATGGCAATAACAATCGCACAAAATGCCTTACATAAAAGTCTTTCAGGCAAGACACTATCTATACAAAGTGAGCTGACATCAAAATTAAAATCAGTAGTCGTTGACATAACCTATGCAGCAGGAGATGCCTATGTAGTAGGTGGAAATGTCGTGGATCTTTCTTTAGGTAGTAGAATCGGTACTGTTATCGGAGCACAAATCTTCGATGGCAATAAAGGTTTGGTTTTGCAATACGTTCCTTCTGCAACAAATGCAGCAGCAACAGGTAAGATTAGATGTTATGGTGAAAATCATGCTGCAAAAGGATCAGCACCAAGAGCACTATTAGAGTTAGAAGTAGGAAATACTGCAACTAATAGTATGACTTGTAAAATCCGAGTACTAGGTTTCTAGTCTCATTTTTTTATTTTTTATAAAGTTAATTAACTTAATTAAGCTAAGTTAGCTAACTTTACATACGTTAGTTAACAGTTAATTAATGCAATGTATTCCTATAGTTGATAAAGTTTATATAATTCCTCATATATGATATAGTATGGGTACAGAGAATCATAATGTTGTTTCCTTCAATACTAATACTTTAGCAAAAGGAACTCACGGTGTAATAGTCGCTATATATTGTACTAAGGAACATGCAGGAGCAAAATTAGAGGTAATTAATGGGTTACTGGCAACAGATCCAGTAGAATTTACAGTATACGGATCATCAATTCAATCAGTTTTTAACATAAATAGACGTTTAGAAAATGGTATTTACCTAAAAGTGACTAATGCAGCCGAATGGATAGCAGTTTTTAAATAGAAAATTTAAATACAAAGCAACCTTTATAAAACTATGGTCACATACTGTACAGTAGCCGATGTTTCTGATTTTCTACGTGTTCCAATCACTGCTACTACTACTCCAAATAAGGCTCAGGTCGAGAAAATTATTCTCAGGAAAGAACAAGAACTTGACAGAAGAATAGGACATCATTTTGGAGGAGTTATATCATCAGGTAAAGAAATTCATGATTTACCATTACTTTATTCGTATGGTTGGGGTTCACCAATATTTTTAAAACATAGACAGATTGCTGATCTTGATGCAACACTAGGAGATAAAATAGAAATATGGAGTGGTGACAGTTATGTAGATCACACTTTAGATACAGGAGTTCATAATCTTGAAGGAGAATATGGTAAGATGTATTTTCGTGGTTATATATTTACAATTATGAGAAAGAACAGAATAAGAGTAACATATCGTTATGGCGATCCAACTGTTCCTTATGATATACAAGACACTTGTATTAAACTCACAGCAATAGATTTGATCAACTCTAGTTTCAGAATGGATATTCTACCAACTGGTGCAAACGGTGTAGATATATCTGCATCTAAATCAGATTGGAGAGCTGACATTGAAAACTGTATAGACAATCGACAAGAAATATTCTTTATACCTTAGTATGGTAGTTACTTTTAGAACAGGGATTCGTATAAATCCTGCCAAACAATATAATGCATTAAAAAATAGATTGATTGATCAAACGATAAAACAAACAGTTATGAAAACCAATCAAGATATAATGGAATTGTTTAAATCATTAGGTATAGATTATGTACCATTTTTATTATCATATCATCAGTCTAGGTCAAAAGGTAAATATCTTGATTATGATCCATCTATGACACCTTACAAAACTGGTAACGTTGGTGCAAATCTTGAAACAACAAGTCAAGGTGCAAGTGGAGGTGACTCTAGTGGACAACAAGGATCAGGTGATATAGCAGAAGAAGGTGATATTTGGAAATATCAAAAAAATATCAGTTTGGATATAGACCAAGATTTTCTTGCTTTTTATTTTAAAGATAAAGTAGATTATAATTTATGGCTTTCTAGAAAATATCCTGAATTACAAAGAGAGTCTTGGTGGGCTCTCAGAAATAATAATGATCCTCCTAAGGAATACCAAGATAAACAAACGGAATATTATGATGAGATGGGAGATAAAGCAATAAAACCTTTTGAAGGATCAAATATTGCCACAGGTAAAAATAAATATGGAACTTGGTCAAAAACTATTACTGGTAAATCAAATGTAGTTGGTTATATTCAATCAAGACCTACTGGAGAATTTAATTCTGCAATAAGAGGAGGGGATAGGTATGGTGCAAAAAATTGGAAATCATTTACTACAAAAGATGTTCAGAAATTTACAGAGAACGAAGGTTTTTTATTCAGAGGTAACTTACAAAGATTTTTATCAACAGCAGATGATAGAGTTGTAAAAGTATTAATGGACGTATTGACACAGTTTCAAGAAGAACTTTTGAATCTTGATTTAAATGATTTCGAGGTAGATGAAACTACTACATTAAAAGACAGGAAAATAGAACCTAAAGAATATGAAGGTAAAACCAACAGTGCTGAAGAATTAAGAAAAGGTATAGGTGAAAGACAGAAAAAGTTTTTACAGGAAACTGCAGATTTTAAAGGAATATGGAAACCAGAACCAAAGTTTCCAAATATTAGAAATATTAGAACTTGGTTTCTAAGAACGGGTATTTATAACTCTAATAGTTTTGATGAGTTTTTAACTAAAACACCAAAAGGAAAAGCTAACTGGATAGATAGATCTGTATTTTTAATAGCAAATGGTGTTTATGCCAAAGCATTAGGACAGAAGACTTCTCGTATGACAGCAGATTGGGATAGACCTACACCTTTCAAAAAAGGTATTCGTGCAGGTAAAGCAGCATATATATCCAAAGCAAGACGTTATAAAAGATTCGCCAAAGATAGAGCAGTCGCTAATACTCAGAGACAGAAAGACTATGAAGTTTGGAAGGCAGAAAACTCTACTGCTGCCCGTGGGTGGAAGAATAGATATGATAATGGTAGGAGTAAAAAACCTAAAAAAGGCTCTCCGAGATATGACTGGCGTCTTGGTAAATGATAAACTTAATAACTCTGTAGACTTTATATAAAGTATGGGTAATTCCAACATGTATCAAAGTGCAGAAACTGCCAAGAATCTAATTAAAGATAACTGGACTTTATCATCTCAACCAGATATAACTTTCGTATGGGAAGAAAGAACCACTGGTTTTATGGACGATAGACGTGATTTTATATTAGTGACTCCTACTAATGAACAACCTGAGTATTTTGGATTACATGGTGACGATTTTCTACATACTATTTATGTTAAAATACAGGTACATTCATTTCAAAATCTACAACATCATGAAAATTTGGTTGATGAAGTGTTTAGAATAGTAAAAGCAAATATACGGGGAACTGATTATGTTGACTTGATGTTAATGTCATCTAACCACGAAAATGATTTATATAGGAATATTTATAGGCATACTGTCGTTATGAAGTACAGAAAACTTAATCCATAATATTTATAAGGTAATAGTTTAAATAATATCATGGTACGAACTGGTGCTCATGTATATGTAAAATACGGCTGGGAAGGAACAACTTATGGTGTTCTAGGATCAGGTCTAACAGCAGATAAAAAGTTCGGTCTTCAAGACAAAATGTCTAGTCTTACACTCACAAATAATAAAGTTAATTTAGCTAAACTTAATCAAAATACAGTAGATAAATTTGCATACGGTCAACAACAAGGAACTGCTTCAATGTCATTTACTCTTTCAAGCCCGTGGATAATTGGTTCAATTTTAGGAACTCCAACTAAAGCAGGTACAACACCATTTACATATACATATCCTCAAACTTCAGGACTACCTAAGACAGCAAGAACTATTCAAGTAGAAGTTGGTTATGATGGACTGGCAGCAGATATAGTCAGAACATTAAAAGGTGGAATTGTAGGATCACTTTCCATAAGTGCTTCAGTAGGTGGATTAGTAGACTGTAGTGCAGATATTACTTACGGTGTAGAAACAGCACCATCAACAACCTTGACAGCAGCACCATCAAAACCAGCAGAAGAATTTCCATATACATTCGCTCATGCAGAGTTATATTTTGCAGGAGCATTAGTTGCACAATGTCAAGATGCAAGTTTAAGTCTTGCACAAAATGCAGAACTGCTTTATGGTTTAGGTAGTCATTCAGGTGCAGCAGCATACAAACGAGTCTTGGATATAACTGGTTCATTTAAAGCATCATGGTTAAATCAAACTTTACTAGATGATTTACTTGCACAGATAGCAGCAACTCCTCAAGAAACAGTTGGTGGAGGAGCAACAGAATTTAGATTAACATTTGAAAAATCTTCTGCTGAAAAAATAGTAATAACATTGACAGGATTGGCAATAAATGATCATGGTGTCTCAGGTCTTGAACCAGTAGAACCAGTATTTGAAGATATTAGTTGGACAGCAAAGACCATATCTGTAGTAGCAACCTCTGCAGCAACAGCAGAACAATAACACTTTAATATAACAAATATACACAATATATATGATTAAATCGTTTGAGATCCCGTGGGACAATAATACAAAAGAAACTGTAGAATATGAAGATGATATTACATTTGGAGAATTAGAAGCAATTCTAAATCAATGTTTAGATATGACTCAGGTCAATGAACCTAAGGTTAATTTACCACTTTATAGACAGTTAATATTAACAGCAGTAATTACAAAAGCACCTTTTAAAGTAAAAGAAGTTGCTTCAATTAGAAACCTTAAATCAAGTGTAGCAAAAACCATAATGAAGGAGGTCATGAAGGACTACCCTTTAGCGAAATATTTGGAAGAGTGGGTGGAGACTTTCGTGGGGCAGGATATAGTAGAGGCACAGGAAATATCTACTACTTCTTCGCAAGGGAATACGGTTGGACGAAAGACCAAGTCGACTCGCAGCCGATAAGCTATCTTAATACCATTATATCTGAATATAAAGACGAACAGCGTAAAGAACGTGTTAAATTTAAATAGATCTAGATAGTATAATATATATCATGTCAGCAAATTCAGAAGGATTAATAGACATACCTAACCTTAAAGAGGCATTAAAAATTCAAAAAGAATTTTTGGAAGCATCAGTTAAAATTAGATCATCAGAACAAAGAGGTAATTTGGCAATGGATCATGCTTTGAAAGGTCAAAGAAAGGCTATGAATCTTATGACTAGACAATTCTCAGGTGGTGGAGTGCTTGGACAAGCAATGAATATGTTACAACAAGTAGGTGGAATGGGGTTACAAAACATGCAAGATAAATCTAATCTTCGTGATAAAGTAAAAAGTGGAAAAGCAACTGATGCAGAAAAATCACAATTTAGTATGTTATCACAATCAAAATCTACAGGTATATTTGAAAAATTAGATAAGATATTTGATAAATCATTTGGTGGTAATTCTAGATGGAATAAGATGTTCGCAGGTAGAGGTAAAATGGCAGCAGGTGGAATGGCATTGGGTGCTGCAGGTGCAGGTGTGGGGTTAGCTTCTAAAATTATTGACTCATCTCCTTTAATGCAACAGATGATGAAATTACTTAACTTTGGTATTATGCTTATACTTAGACCTATAGGTGACTTTTTCGGTATGCTCATGCGACCAATTTTAATAATGTTGTTACGAAAGTTTATCATACCATTCTATCAAACTGTATATCCTGTATTTCTTTCATGGGCAAGAGATATTAATGAAATTACTGAAGCTATAACTGGAGGAAACGATAGTATTAATAAAACTATTATAGACACAGGTAAAGTAGCAGTAGCCACTACTGGTACAGGATTAACTGCTATAACATCACTTCTCAAACCTAAAGAAATAGCTAAAATACCTGCATTAGCAGAGAATGTACTTAACCCAAGGAATTTACCAGCAGTTGCAGGTAAAACTCCACCTGAATTGGAAAAATTAAAAAACATTGCAAAAACTCTTGACCCCGTTATTAAAAAGAGTGATAAAATGGTTAACATTGCATTAAAAACAACTAAAGCAATTAATATGGTTGCAACAGCTCCAATCAAAATTGCAGAAAAAGCAATTACTAAAATGGCAATACCAGTAGCTAAAGCAGCAATAGATGTAAATAAAGGAATAATGAATCTTGCAACAGGAGGATTGAGTGGTAAAGTAGATAAAAGAGTAGGGAAAGTAAGTAATAAATTAGGTGGAGCAGCAAAAACTACATTAGGTAAAGCAACTAAACCTGTTACGGAAATTTTAGCAAGAGTAGGGGTTAAAACAGGAGCTAAAATTGCAGGAAAAACGGCTGCTAAATTTATACCTATTGTTGGACAGGCATTATTGGCAGTAGATGCAGCAGGATCTCTTATGAAACAATTTGCACCTGAACAATATGAAGGTGTGAGAAAAGGTGCACAAGGACTTGGTAGTATGTTAGGTGATAAAGATCATGTTTATACAGAAGGTATTTTAGACTTTTTAGGATTTGGTGAAAAATCAACTGCTGAACAAATTGTAGGAGGTGCAGGTTGGTTATCAGATAAGGTATCAGGTACAAACAGAGCTGAAGGAGAAGGAGCATTTGGTCAAGGTGGAGGTTGGTTTGGAATGGCTAATGGAGGAATGATTAGAGAACCAATTAAAGGTGTAGGTAAATCAGGTCAGAAATATAAGTTTGGTGAACGAGGTTCAGAAGCAGTAATTCCTATGGATAGAATGAGAGGAGGTGGTTCAGGCGTAACAGTAAACGTAACAGTTAATGGTAGCATATACTCAGATAGAGATATGCTTCAATTCCAAAGAACAATAATGAAAGCAATAGAGACAAGTAGTACGAGGAAGGCTAAACTATGACTGGTATAGAAATACAGTTGTACAAAGTACACCCTGAATTATATACAAAAACAACTGATGAAGCTGAAGATAAACATAGAATAGATAAATTTGTAGCCAAGACATTTGAGTCTATAGGAATAGATTTAAACACACCTATATCACCTATGCCTTTACCTGAAGATAGATCAACAGAAAACATATTGGTAAAAATGGAAGGTAACTCACAACAGGTAAGATTTAGTTGTAGGTTTGATGGTGATTTAGTTGAATTAAGTTATGTAGAAGATATAATTGAAGTATTAACACAGGCAGGACAATTAAATGTAGATAATAGATCTGCACTAGATATAACAGCAACACCATCGTTAGGATCAACTTATACTTATATTCCAGAAACTACTACTACAGATAACATATCATTAGTACAATTATTTTTAAATAATTTTGAATCTAGATCCATAACTGATTCTTTTGTATTGAGAATAGTTGATAAAGCAGCACTTCCAGCAAATGATAAGATTTTATTTACAGGTGAAGGATCAATTCAATCAATCAGCACATCTACAGATTCAGCCTCTCCTGTAGTTTGGAATGTTAATGTAGACTTTTTAATAGGAAAAGTAATATCAATTTATGATGCTGATGTTCCTGAAGAGGTAACAGGATTAGAAGTAAGTAGAGGAGATGCATCAGGAAAAATAATGTTTAGATGGAGTCCTCCTGCAAGAGAAGGTGGATCTGCAGTTATTAAATATACATTCGTTTGGCAAAAAACATTAGAAGGTGTATGGAATGGTGAAAATTCTATTTTAGCCTCAGCTTGTCCTGCCACTGTACCTTCAAATGAGACTAAATTTCTATATCAACTATCAGCTTTACCAACAGGTCAAGATTATAAAGTATATATGATTGCTGAAAACACTTCAGGTGCAGGTGCAATATCACAAGTTGTTAGGGTTACTTTATGAGATCCTTTGCTAAACTTTTAAAAGAAAATACTCAGGGTGTTGGTGCAGCAGCACGTCAAGTAACATCTGTTGTTCCTATGGATCATGCAGAAGTATCAAGAGATGGTTTAAGAGCCGTTGACTCTGGTGTATTCAAAGTTCCTTCAAGAATAGAATCAAACATAGGAGATGAATATAAATACATACAGGACGTAGCAGATGCAACACATTTGAGAGGTGCTTATTTGTTTCAAGGTTCATGTCTTGACGAAAGTGGATATAACAATGATCCTAGAGATCAAACAAGTACTTCTACAGGTGAGAGTGGATTTACAGATTATGATGGATTGGATTACACTTTAAATACAACTGCAAATAATAAATTCAAAGGAATTTATGGTGCAACTGTAGCAAGTAATGCTAAAGGTGCTATTATTGAAAACAAGTTTCTTAAAGACGGCACTACAAATGTTTTTGATTTCTCAGGAGATTTTGATATATTTTGTTGGGTTACTGCACCTGCTTCAGGTGGTGCAGGTACTATATTTTCAAAAAGAAATAGTGCTACTGAGGGTATAGAAATATCATTAAGTAGAGATACTTCCACAAGCCCTGATTCGTTTAAAGCTATAGGATATTTCCATACTACTAATGCAGGTAACAGTGAATCATCTATCAATTCAGGTTCATCTAGAATTACTTATGGTGAATCAGCTCTTGTAAGATTTCAAAGAAAAGGTAAAACATTTAATTTATGGTTAGTCAATGGATCAGAATCTACTCCATTTGGAGGAGCACCTAATGGAACTTATACTGCACCTGCAGCATATCCAAAAACTACAGGATCTTTCTCAGTTCCGACTGACGCAGTTATAGGATCAAAAGCCCAATTATTTAGTGGCAACGAAGTCACTGCTACAACTAATGACGTTGGAGGTTACATATACTCCATAAGAATATATTCTAATGTACTTGATAAACACAGTGCTAATCAAATATTTGCATCAAGACCTATACCTTTGATCATGAAACTTGCAGGATCATTATACAAGATGGAGTCTAGTATAGATCAAAAGAAACTATATGTAAAAGGATTTGGTAAAGTCATAATAGACTCAGTAATAAGTAATATAATATTAGATGGTACTGTTGCTGATGGTGAATGGTATAACCCATCTACCCATACAAGATCTGGTGTAAATTTCACAAATTGTTCCTCTGTAGAAATTATAAGAGCAATATTTGCTCACCTTAATCGAACACTTACAGATTCACCTACTTTTACATTGAGTGTAAGAGATCTAACTTCAACATCAAATTCAATAAACTCTTACGCATCAACAGGTAATTTCTTAGAAATTATTGATCAGTTAATGACCATAGTAGATAAGTCATTTTATGTATCACCAAGAGGTAAATGTATTATAGAAGAACCTAACATTGATTTAACTTCTACATTGAAATTTGGTAAAATGTATGATATAAGTGCTGATGGATTTGATGACACTACAACTGTCAATGATTTGTATGTGTCAACTAGAATAACAGGAACCTTTAATATAATACATAGAGTAGATACAGATTCTATTGATCTTATAGGACTATATTCAAAAAGAATATTTGTCCCACAAATTACTGATGGGGCTGCAGCAGGTACATTTGGAACTAATTTTATTGCATTACATGCAGATATAAATTCTAGATATACCATAAAAGCACCATTTTTAATAGATTTTATTAGAGAGAATTTCAGGGTAAAGGTAACAAATACCACTAAAAATCTTGATGTGAATACTACAATAAAATCAATAACTTGGACTTACCCAGAAGGTAAAACAACCATAGAGACAGGTGACTTCCTATTGGACGCATTTGATATTGAAAAGACTTCAGCAGAGGCAATCAGTAACTTAGTCACAGATACCAATTTGAACCCATAATAAAGATTACTGCCTTATTCATAGACAATAATATTTAAATACTTCAATATTAAACATATTACATGTTAATTCACGGTAACGGTAAAGAACTTCCAACAGAAATAGATCCAAAAAATAATATTTGTTTAGTAGTCTCTCATCTAGACGGTTCAAAAGACTGGTGGTATGGAGCAAACTTAGTCACTAATGACGGTGATATTTATTATGCTAAAAAAGCAGCAGGAGAAACACCAGCTTCTAATGAGGACTTTGGTGCTTCAGCATGTGTTTTACAAAACCCTTCAAGTGCAAACACAATAGCCAAGACTGATGCCTATGTTCAAGTAACTAATCCAATAGTTACATCAGGTGCAGTTAGAGGACTAACAGCAACTTATCCATTAACCAATGATCAAGATTCCGATAACACAGGTGCTTCAGCAGATGCAATATCTTATAGATTTGATTGGGCAACCAACCAAATTGATACATCAGCAGGAAACCCAATTACAGGTGGAGCAATTTATGATGTTGGACAAACATCACCAGTAGCAGCAACCAAAATCTTAACACACTGGAACTTTACATCACCTGCAACTTTCCATAAAACAAGCACCGATACACTAAAACTCTTCGTAAATCATACATTTAACGGAGTATAACCCTTTGCCTAAAGGCTTATCTATGGCAGGTATATTTAATTTGTTAGAAAGAATTAGTATGAAGTTTCCAACAGCAACAGGTGGATTAGATGACAAAGTCAGATTTGATGAGAAGATTAATTTTGTATTAACAAAGGTTAATAACGATGAGATACGAGGTAATAACTGATGGCACGTAAAGCAATCTATAAGCACGCAACAGAAGTCAATACATCTACTTATCCTGATGATGGTTCTTCTCCAGTAGGAACTACTGAATGGAATGAAGATCCAGCACAACAGGGAATGTATGGTAACACACCTACAACATCAACAGTAACAATAGCCACAGGTGTATTAACTGTAACAGATTCAGTCACAGTGGCAGCAGCAGAAACAGGAACTTCAGATACTTTAGATAAATTAGCAATAACAAACACAAGTCAATATGATTTGATATATCTTTTTGCAGATACAGGAGATACAATTACATTAACAAATACTTCAAGTTTAGCAGCATCAGGACAGGTACAAACTATTAGTGGTGCAGATGAAGTATTATCTACAACCAAACCTACAATCCTAATTAGAAAAGGAAGTTACTGGTATGGTTATGGTGGAGGAACTACAGCAGATGGATCAGTTACAAATATCAAACTTGCAGATATGGCAGCAAATACAATTAAAGTTAGAGATTCAAGTTCAGCAGGAGTGCCATCAGATAAAGCAGTAGGAACTACTGAAATCCTTATAGGAGATGGAACAGGATTTACAGCAGCAGCACTTTCTGGAGATGCTACAATGACCAATGCAGGTGTAGTTAGTGTAGCAACATTAAATCAAAATACAACAGGAAGTTCAGCAAGTTGTACAGGTAATTCTTCAACAGTAACAACCAATGCAAACTTAACAGGTGGAGTAACAAGTGTCGGTAATGCTGCCACAGTAGTAACCAACGCTAATCTTACAGGAGATGTAACAAGTGTAGGTAATGCAACTACAACCGTAACCAATGCAAACTTAACAGGAATTGTAACTTCAACAGGTAATGCTACAGCTATAGCAAACGGTGCTATCGCAACAGGTAAAATTTCAGGTTTTGATACTCAAGTACAAACAAGTAGACTAGATCAAATGGCTACAGCTACAGCAGATGTAGCATTAGGATCACAAAAAATTACAGGATTAGCAGATGGTACAGCAGCACAGGACGCAGCAACTAAAAATCAAGTTGATGTAGCCCAAGCAGGATTAGACGCAAAAGATTCATGTAGAGTAGCAACTACTGCAAATATTACATTAAGTGGAGAACAAACTATCGATGGAGTAACAACTACAACAGATAGAGTTTTAGTTAAAAATCAAACAACAGGATCACAAAATGGTATATATGTTTCAGCAAGTGGAGCATGGGCAAGATCAACTGATGCAGATGCAAGTGTAGAAGTAACAGCAGGTTTATACACTTTAATCACAGAAGGTACAGTAGCAGGTGGTCAAGGATTTGTATTAACCACAGATGATCCAATTACAGTAGGCACTACAGCATTAACTTTCTCACAATTCTCAGGAGTAGGAGATCTTGTAGGAGGAACAGGAATTACAAAGACTGGAAATTCAATAGCAGTAGATGCAAGTCAAACACAGATCACATCAGTAGGAGCTCTTGGTACAGGTTCTATCACATCAGGATTTGGAGCTATCAATAATGGTTCATCAACAATTACAACCACTGGTGCAGTAGCAACAGGTGCATTAACCGTAACAGGTACAATCACAGGTGCTTTAACTGGTAACGTAACAGGAGATGTAACAGGCTCATCAGGCAGTACAACTGGTAACGCTGCAACAGCAACTACAGCAACTACAGTAACAGATGATGCAATTACATTAGCAAAAATGGCATCAGGAACAGATGGTAATTTAATCACTTATGATACTAATGGAGATCCAGTAGCAGTAGCAACTGGAACAGCAACCCATGTATTAACTTCAAATGGAGCAGGAGCAGCACCAACATTCCAAGCAGCAGCAGGTGGATCAACATTAGCATATACTCCGTTTGCAAATAATGCATCTACAACATACGCAGGAAATCAAACAGTATTCACTACAGTCGGTGTAGGAGAAAGAGATATTTACATTAAGAAAATAGATGCTAGTAATGAAGGTGTCTTTACAAAAATTTGGAAAAATGGATCTGCTACCGAGGTTCAAATTGCATAGGTGGGTTGATTGACTGATGGCAATTACATATCACGCAGGTAGAAGAATACAAGGAACAAGTTCAGATGTAGCAGTAGTTGCTAGTCGTGGAACAATAGACACAACATCATCGCCAAATAATACAATAATTACATTTACAGGAGATGGAACATTTACACCTACATCATCATTCAATGTTCAATATTTAGTTCTTGGAGGTGGTGGAGGTTCAGGTTATGATAGAGGTGGAGCAGGAGGTGCAGGAGCATTTAGAACTGCTACAGGATTTGCAGTTACTGCTCAAGGTTATGATATTACAGTTGGATCTGGAGGAGCTGGTGGTAATGTTGGAAGTGCACCAAATTGTGGTGTAGATGGAGATGCTTCAGTATTTGGAACTATCACAGCAGATGGAGGTGGTCATGGTGCAGCAAGTGATGGTGCAGCAAATGGTTATTCTGGTAATGGTTCAGGTGGTGGTGGAAATCTAGAAGCACAAGCATACGGTGTAGGTGGTACTTATGGTAATAGTGGTGGAGCTATGATTTGTGCTGGTGGGAACTCTCCTTATCAAGCTTCTGGTGGAGGAGGATCTGGTGCTGCTGGTGCAACAGGTTGTGATAATGGAGCTGGTGGAGCTGGTGGAGCTGGATCTGTAAATACAATATCAGGAAGTACAATAGGAGAATCATCAGGTGGATCTTATTATCTTGGTGGGGGTGGAGCAGGAGGAGCAAATCAGGCTTATGCAACTCAAGGTGGTCTAGGTGGTGGAGGAGATAAGGGTATAACAGGTCACGTTAATGGTTATGATGGAGCTACAAATATGGGAGCTGGTGGAGGAGGAGGATACGGTGGTTCTGGATCATTAGGTGGTTCTGGTGGTAGTGGTGTTGTTATTATTAAATTTGTTACAAGTGGTAATACTTATGATACTGGTTCAGGTGGAAAACCAACTGATGTCCAAGCAGGAAGTAGATATGAAGAAACAGATACTACAAAGTTTTATAATTATAATGATCCATTAATCTTAGATGATAATTTTACTGCAAATGATTGGGGTAAAGATCCATCTAATTCACAGTTTTATGTAGGAAATAGTAAAATTAATTTCTTAGATAATACAAGTTCAACAGGGGATAGAACTTGGTTTGATTTAGGAACAAATGTAAGTACAACTGCATGGATATTAAGATTCAGATTTAGATTTACTACATTGACAAGTGGTACATATTATTATGAATTTGATGCAGGTTTATCTGATACTACTGTAGATAATAATACAAATCAAAACTATATTGGTGTTAGAGTTTTACCACCTAGTAGTTTAAATAAATGGAGACCAAGAACTTGTAATGGAAGTGAAGCACCAAGGTCAGGAGATGATGCAGATGAATCACAAACATACGCATTAAATACAGATTATTATGCAGAAGTCAAAAGAACCTCAGCAGATAATTGGTCAGTATCTTTATCTTCAACTAATGCTTATAATGGAAATTTACAAAATAATTCATTTACAACTGGAGGTGATGCAACAGGATTAAGATATTTCAAATTTGGAGATGCAGTTACCAACACAGGTACAGGATTTACTATGGAAGGATATGTAGATCAAGTTGAATTTTACAATAATGTAACAACTACAACAACAGGTAACATATGGAGTGAGGAAGGAATATGACCATAGAATACAAAGATAGTAAACGAATTGTAAAATTATCAACTGATACACTCACATCAGCAACTAGAAGTGATTTTACAGGAACATGGACATCAGGAGGAACTACAAATAAAATAGCTGCTTCAAATGGAACTATAACTGTCACAATAAATACTGATAATAATGTAGATGCAAGATTAACTTATGATATGGGTGCAGGAAATGTATCAGATTCAATATGGATATTAAGAGCAAAATTAGTTTATACACATAATATATCTGCTAGTGGAGCTTGTACGATACATTGGGGTATGGCAGATAATACAACAATAACAGGAGAAAATGCAGGTGGTGCAAATGATTTGGTAGGTGGTGTAGCACACTTACAAGATAATACTAACAATACACAAAATGCGATAAATGGTTCAGGTGTAACTGGAAATAACAGGGATAATAGAATGTCTACTGGTAATACATATTACATTGAGTTAAAACGTGTATCAGTAACATCAGTGACCATGAAAGTATTTAGTGATGTATCATATTCAACTCAAGTTGGTGCAACATCTAGTGCTACTTTAACTTCTGCACTTACAGGTGGCAGATATTTTTTCTTCCATCATTTTACTCAAACTGTAAATAGTGGAAGTGGAAGTCTTGTGTTCAGTGATATGAAATTTTATAACAGTATTTCAGAAATAATATCTAAACCAACTGACGTACAAAACAATTCCATTCTAATAGAGAAAGATACTGCTAAGAGATATTGGTTTGATTCAGGAACAGATGAAGATATAACTTGGGATTCCTCAACTGCTGTTAATGTAAGTATATCAGGTAATACTGCAACTGCCACAGGTACTTTGGGGTGGGATAAAACAGTACGATCCACACAAACATGGACACCAAGTGATACACCAACTTTAGAATTTACAATGACAACCCCCAGTACAATTAATCAAATGATGGGATTCGGTAAAGGTACGTTAGGTACTTCTTATCAAAATATTGATTTTGCACTATATGCTTCATCAACATATTATTCAATTTATGAAAATGGAGTTGCTGGTCTTGTAACTTCCATATCTCCTTCTACATCTGATACATTAAAAGTTACAATGGATTCAAACGGATTAGTAAAATATTGGGTTAATGGTGTAGTATTTTACACAAGCACACAAATTGCAAGTGGTGAATATTATGCACAGTATGCACCAAAGATAGTTGGTTCAACTACAACTGGTAAGTATAGTTTTGATACTTGGGCTTTGGCTTATGCTCGGTATGATGCTACTAGAGGCGTATCATGTGGTGGTTGGTCATCAGTAGGAGCAACAGATTCAATGGATTGGATCACGATAGCTACTATTGGAAACGCTGCTGACTTTGGTAATTTAACAGCAGCAAGAAGAAATTCGGCAGGGGTTAGTTCTCATACTAGAGGTTGTATGGGAGGTGGGATAGCTTCTAGTCGTACAAACACAATAGATTATATTACTATAGCATCTACAGGAAACGCTACAGACTTTGGAGATTTATCCACAGCAACTGAATCAAATGATGGAGTTAATTCAGATGTAAGAGGTATATTTGGTGGTGGTCATACTGGAGCTGCTTCAAACACAATGGATTATATAACAATAGACACGACAGGAAATACCACAGACTTTGGAGATTTAACGGTGGCAAGGGCGAATATAAATGCAGTCATGTCAGAGGTAAGAGGTGTATATGGATCAGGAAGTGGAGCTTCAGTTAGTAACATGATGGATTACATAACCATAGCAACAACTGGAAATGCAACTGACTTTGGCGACTTATCAGTAGCTCGGTATGGTGGAGCTGGGCTTAATTCTGTTGTTAGAGGTGTATGGGCTGGTGGAGAAGCATCTGGGTTTTCAGCAGTTATGGATTATATCACAATAGCAACCACAGGTAATGCAACTGACTTTGGCGACCTAACAGTAGCACGAAATAGTATTCGAGGTGGAGTTTCTTCAGCTACTAGAGGTGTTGCGTGTGGTGGTCATACATTTTCTAACGTAATGGACTATATTACAATAGATACAACTGGAAACGCTACTGACTTTGGAGATTTAATGTTTGCAAAATATGGTGTAACAGGAGTACAAGCATGACCGATATAGAAGTATTCAAACAAGTGACTGATATAGCCACTTTAGATAAGGCACAGATAGCAAAGATAACTGCAAGACTTCCAGAGTATAAACGTGGCAGTTCAATCATTGGTCATTCCACTAGCCAATCTAGTTATTCACTTCAAACAATGCAGATGATTAGTGATTCCCCATTATCAAGAATGAAACAATGTCTCGCACAGATAGATAAAAAATACAAGGCAATTCAAGAAGCATATTACTCTATTGAAAAGAAAAAACTAACAGTAGAAAAATTGAGAAAAGATACTAATGAACATTCCAGATTAACAGTAGAAGAATACACATCACAGATAGAATCTATTACAATGTTAATGAATACTTCTCTAAGGGAAATAGGTATGTTCCAAGATATGTATGATGCTATCAAAAAGAATAACAACATACCTGACAACTGGACTGAAAAGGATTATGAATCACAGGAAATATCTCACATGGTAAAAGCATCATTCAGATTAGCAGTACAAGATTTATCTTCAACAGGCAGGGTAGGAAAAGCAGTAGTAGAATATTGGGAGCAGTTAGGAATACACCCACAACTAGCAGAATCAAAAACAAGATCATACTTGGTATTAATACAGGAAAAGATTAACAGTTCAGCAAAGGTAACAATAAGAGATATGTATGATTTCCTAGATGATATGGCAGAGGAGTTTAAAGATTCATATCAAGATGCATTATCACGAATGGGATTAGATGAATTAGGTTCAGAAGAATTTATGGCACATGGAGCAACGAAACCACAATGAGCCAAGAGTTTAAAGATCATGTAGAACAGGGGGAAGAATATACTTGTGATAAATGTAATGAAACAAAACTTGATGCTAATGAGTATGACCAATATATCATCATGCAATATCACTACTGTAAACCATGTTGGAACTATGTTCATTTAAAGAAAGGTACTTGTGATAAATGTAAAAGTACAATGACCAATAGAAGCGAATCAGAAACAATCTTTATAGACTGTGATTGTGGGAATAAGGTTGAGTTAAAATGGTAGAATGGCTAGCTGGAAATCGTATTCGTGGTACAAGTACAGAACGTACTACAGGTGCAGGATTTAATCCAGTTGATGCTATTTCAGGTGGCTGGAAAGAACTAGCAAGAACTACATTAGGAAGTACAGGAGATAGTATTAATGTTACATCATTACCTGATAAGAAATATTATATGTTTTTAGCTCATGGAATAACAGCAACTGGTAATATGAATTATAAATGGAGAGTAAATGGCGATACGAGTTCACATTATGCTGTTAGATATAATGATGGAGAAGGTGCAGGTAATGATAGCTCACAAGTAAATTATCCTCATAGTTTTCCAGCTGGTGCTGATGATAGTAGTTCAACAGGAACAAATTATTTTAATGTTGGTTATATTTCAAGTATAGAAGGAAAAAATAAATTATCTATTAGTCATGAGTTAAATGATAGAAATACAGGAGCAGGAACATTACCTCGTAGATTTGAATCAGTATGTAAATATTGTCCAACTGATTTAGATGATCCAATAAGTAGTATTAATTTATATAATGATGGTACAGGAGATTATTCATCAGATTCAGAAGTTGTCGTATTAGGTTGGGATCCAGATGATACCCATACTGATAACTTTTGGGAAGAATTGGTTAGTGTAAATGCTAGTGGTTCAAGTACAACATTAGATACTGGAACGTTTACTGCCAAGAAATACCTGTGGGTTCAGATATATTTAGAAGGAGCATCAAATTTAACCACTCAATTATTTACATATAACAATGATTCAAATACACTTTATTGCCAAAAAGGAATAAGGAACGGTACAGCAAGTAGTAATGTAAGTATTAATCATGCAAACTTAAACGTAACAGGTGGAACTAATCAAAAAGGTGTATTCTTTAATGGATTCATAATTAATAGTTCATCTAAAGAAAAATTAGCAACATTTACTGGTGTTGGACAAAATACAGCAGGATCTGCTGCCACCAATACCATTCCAGTAAGATTACAACAGGTTCACAAATATGCAAGTAACACACAGATCACAAGCATGAAGATGGTTCAAAATGAATCAGTTAATTACGGTAGTAAATCAATTATCAAAGTATGGGGTAGTAACTAATGGCTTGGGGTAATGCAGGTAGTACAACCTTGACAAGTACTGGAGATAATATTGCAGTTTCAAGTTTAACAAGTAATACATTCTTTCAAACCATGTCAAGTATAATAGATTCTGCATGGACATTCCATGATGGTAGGCTTAATTCAGATACAGGTACTAATTATGGTTACAGATATAGAGATGATGCATCGTATGGAACTGATGGAACTGCTGCTGGAGCAAATAAAATACTATTTGGTACAGGAGGAGGGGAGACTCAAATATTCTCAGTTAGTTATATTGCAAATATATCAGGGGAAGAAAAATTAGTAATTACACCTAATTCAGTTAATCAAGCAGTAGAAGGAGCAGGTGGTGCATTATCTCGTAGAGAGTCAGTTTCAAAATGGACTGGAACTGCTGTAATCAATAGTATCACAGCATATAATAGTAATACTCCAACTGGAGGTTATGCTGTAGATTCAAATCTCACAATATTAGGAGATAATATTACAGCAGCAGCAGTAGTAGCAACAAAAGTTCAAGATGGAGCTGTATATTATGAAACTGATACTAATAAATCGTATGTACTTTCGTCAAGCGTTTGGACTGAACTGTAGGTAATTACACTTGGCAGTAATTGCACAAGTATTCCAATCGAACATATTTCAGAACAGTGTATTCCAACAAGGATATGGTTCTCCTGCATTTCAAAAGAATGTATTCCAAAACAATGTATTTGATGTACCTACTACAGTAATCAAAGTTATTAATGAGACTATAAACACAGCAGAATCTAAAGCAAAATTACAATCATTAATAAGATCACTTGATGAGACAATATCCATACAGTCATTTAGAAGTAGACTTAGAGCAATCCTTAAACTCGTATCAGATAACGTTCAAACCACAGAACAAAGAAATACACTAAGAGGTTTATCTAGGGCATTAAATGAAACTGTAAACACTCAGGAATCAATGACACAATATCTGACTATACTAAGATCTTTGATAGAGACTGAGCAAATATCAGAATCAAAGGTAAGACTACTTTCTATTAATAGAATTATAAATAAGACCGTACAGGTAGCAAGTTCAATAGTAAAATCAAGAGGAATTAGAAAGGTCATAAGTGAGATAGTAACTGTGGGTAAGGCAGTATTCCAATACAATGTGTTCCAGAATAATGTGTTCCAGTTATCTATAGATGAATCTATATTGTTAAGAGAAAGGATAAAGACTGTAACAGAAACCATATCCATACAGTCATTCAGAGACAGGTCAAGGGTTATTAAAAGAGTAATAAGTGAGGGCATCAGTCTATCTGAATCCTTGTATAAAGGTTGGATAAAGAGAGTCAATAATACTGTAAATATTATCGCAGTAAACATGCCTGTATTTAGTATAACCAAAATCATATCAGAAGTATTGTCAATAGGCAAGGCAGTATTCCAGTCCAATGTATTCCAAAACAATGTGTTCCAGAACACTATTGATGAGACTATTGCATTATTAGGAAAGGTAAGAGTTGTATCTGAAACAGTTCAGGCAAGTGATGCTTTCAAGATGTTACGAGGAATAAACAAAGTTGTAACATCAACCATACAGTTAGCAGAATCACAAATACATCTAAGTGTTGTACGCAAAGTTATATCTGAGACAGTCAATATCCTAGCATTTAGAGATAGATTAAGAGCAATCAGAAAGATAGTTACTGACTCAGTACAGGTAGCAGAGGTTAAGAATTACTTCCAATCTATAATCATGTTAGTAAACAATACTGTTTCTATTAACATAGTAGGATTATTCCAGTCTAATATATTCCAGTCTAATGTATTCCAAAATGTCAATGTAGAGGCTATTGTAATAAGAGGATTGAATAGAATAATTAATAAGACTATAAGTGTATCTGACTCCTTCAATAGTCATAGAGTATTAAGAAGAATATTATCTAACACTGTAAGTGTATCACAGTCAGAGAATAGATTGATGATTATCAAGAGAGTATTTACTAACACTGTTCAAGTAGCAGAGTCAGCAATACGATCATCTATAATGAAGAAAGTGTATAATGAGACTGTTAACATACTAGCATTTAGAACCAAGTTAGAACAGTTCACAAGAGTGATAAGTGAGACAGTTCAACACAGTGAAATTATTAATGACTTTAGAGGAATGGGTAGAATAATTAACAACACATTAAACATATTAGAGAATGAGGCTAGAGCACTTGGATTTGTAAAGGTTGCTAACAGTGTTGTGAATATAGCACACTCCTATGTAAGACTCACAGTGTTGAGAAGGATAATAGACAACACCATATCATTATCTGAATCGTTATACAAGGGTTGGATAAAGAGTGTAAACAGTATCATAAGTACATCTGAATCACAAATACATCTAAGTGTTGTACGCAAAGTTATATCTGAGACTGTAAATATTTTGGCTTTCAGAGATAGGCTCAGAGCACTTAGAAAGATAATCAATAATTCTATCAGTATATCTGAAACTGTACCAAGACTTAGAGGAGTATTTAGAATTATAACAGAGACAGTACAAACCTCAGATGCTTCCAAATGGTATAGAACTATCAATAGAGTAGTAACATCAACTGTTCAAGTAGCAGAGTCATTGTTAAGACGTAACGTAATGTTAAGAGTAAGAAATGAAGTAGTTAGAATAGGCAAACCTTTATTCCAATCCGATATATTCCAAACCAATGTATTCCAACAAGTTTCAGAGGCAATAAGAATACGAGGAATGAGAAGAACAATTAATAATACATTAAGTATATCTGAATCAATATTAAAGTACAGAGTATTAACTAGAATAATTAATAGTACCTTATCTGTATCTGAAAATATTTCAAGACTCAAAGACTTGATAAAACATGTAAATGAAACTGTAAGCATACTTGCATTTAGAGTAAGAAACAGATCAATCACACGAATTATTACTGATGTGGTTCAGATGGCAGAGGCATTTAATAAGAAATGGTCAAGAGCATTTACTGAAAGTGTAAGTGTATCTGATGGAAGAGTAGTATTAAAAGAATTAAGAATAATAATAAACAAGAGTATATCTATAACTGAATCATTCTATAAGAGTTGGAGTAGATCATTCACTGAATCAGTCAATATATCTACTACTAAACCAAGACTTAGAGATTTGATGAGAATCATTACAAAATCAGTAAGCGTATCTGAGACAGTATCAAGACTCAGAGGATTATCAAAGGTTGTATCTGAGACAATTAATATATCTGAGATAGTAACTAGATTAAAATCTCACACCAAACATGTAAACGAATCAATACAGATAGTAACTTCATTAACCCCACGAAGAGTATTACAAAGAGTATATAATGAGACAGTTAACATACTTGCTTTCAGAGATAGACTCAGAGTACTTACAAGAATTATCAATAATACCATATCCGTATCTGAGAATATGTACAAGGGTTGGGCTAAGAGTATCAATGAAACAATTTCAATTAATGTATCAGGTGCATTCCAAAATATATTCCAGTCCAATGTGTTCCAAATAGTACACAAAGAAGCCATTGTATTACTTACAATGAGAAGAATATTGACTGAATCTATAAGCATATCTGAAACATTATCAAGAATACTTTCAATCAAGAGAGTAGTAACAAGCACCATGAATGTTGCAGAATCATTATTGCCTTACAGAGTATTAAGCAGAGTGATAACAAAATCAGTAAGCGTATCAGAATCAATCTCAAGACTAAAAGACATTAGAAAGATAATATCTGAGACTGTTAATATCCTAGCATTTAGAGATAGACTCAGAGCAATCAGAAGAATCATAACTGAATCAATCAGTATATCTGAAACAAGAATAAGATCAAGAGGAGTGATAAAAACAATCACTGATACAGTACAAACCTCAGATGTCTATATATTATATAGAGAATTGAGTAGAATCTTATCTGACACAGTTAACGTAGCAGAAACTAGAGTTAGATTAAGAGGAATCATAAAGACATTATCTGATACAGTTAATATATCTATAGGATTAATACCATTACGTTCACTAGGTAGAACAATAACTGACACTGTCAATGTATCTGAGACAGTCTCAAGACTCAAAGACTTAATCAAACATATCAATGAGACAATATCCATACAGTCATTCAGAGACAGATCAAGAGGACTACTCAGAATCATAACTGAAAGTATATCTGCATCTGAATCATTTGCACAAGGTTGGTCAAGAGCATTTACTGAGTCAATATCTATTAGTGATAGCAATGTCAAATTAAGAGGAATCATAAAGACATTTACTGATGCAGTAAGCGTATCAGAATCAATCTCAAGACTAAAAGATTTGATAAAACATGTAAATGAAACCATATCTATACAATCATTCAGAGATAGATCAAGGGACTTACTTAGAATTATAAATGAAACTATACAATTATCAGAAACCATTCCAAGACTCAGAGGATTATCAAAGATAGTATCTGACACAGTTAATATATCTGAATTAAAGAATACAATAATTGGTAGTATTAAGAATGTAACTGAGACTGTTAATATCCTAGCATTTAGAAGTAGGAAGAAAGTAATATCTATAGTTATTAATAATACATTAAGTATATCTGAATCAATTTCAAGACTATTCGTAATTACACAAATAATAACTGAGACTGTTCAGGTGGCAGAATCAATAATCAAAGACTTGAGAGATGGTCTAGTAAGGGTAAGAAGGACTATAAGAATCAATAAACGTGGTGGATCAGCTAGCCTAAAAGGTAGATCCAAGACTACTAGACTAAGCAGAAAGGGCTCTCAGGAAGTATATGATAGGAGTAAGAATGCGAAAGTTAATAAACGAAGTCAGGATATAAAGGGTGAAGACACATGAGCATGGATATGACACCAAGATCAACATCTTTTACTATAAAGGTAGGCAGTACTACTACACTTGAACTTACTATTAAGAACGCTGATGGTACAGCAAGAGATCTATCTAATACTACTACATTTTATTCAGGTAAATGGAAGGTATGGAAACCAGATGGCACTCTTTTAGTAGACAAATCCATTGTATATGGCACTAGATCCAGTGGAATAGTATCTGTAACATTTGGTAGTACAGAGATAACAGCAGCCAAAGCAGGTATTTGGGCAGGGGAAGTAGAGTTAAGAAACACATCTGATGTCATATCAGAACAAACGCAAACTTTTAATTTCAC